>Ga0209000_1000745_pt1 | contig 25864 bp, 25 predicted proteins | sample RifGroD2_FD_183998 | JGI IMG/M metagenome (GOLD analysis project Ga0209000, IMG submission 183998) | Groundwater microbial communities from Rifle, Colorado, USA - Groundwater D2 (SPAdes) (version 2) | ecosystem: Environmental > Aquatic > Deep subsurface > Groundwater | place: Rifle, Colorado... | reverse complement strand
GGTGGCAATACGCAGGCCGTCCCCGACCATGGCGATGGAAGACACATTCACCAGCGGGAACTGCGCCATGTTCAGCGTTGTGGTGGCCACGTGGTTGCCCAGGTTGTCGCTTGCCCCTCCGGGCAGACCGGTCAGCCCGGCCCCGCTGCCTTCGAAACGCACCGCCTTCATTACGCCTGTGGCGCTCATGGAAGACACCATATTCCCGTTGCTGTCACGCCAGACCTGTGCCATTACATCGGCAGCCGTGCCAGTGGATACCACATCCAGCCGCGCGGTCGGCAGGAGAGTTCCCATTCCGATGCCGCCGTCGTTCCTTACCAACAGGCTGTAAACATCGGCGTTGTTCCTGACACCGAGCCCGTACCCCAGGCTGCCGGTGTCCGCGCCCTTGATATCAACCCTGGCTGCGCTTGCGGGGGTCTGCGTCCCGAAGCCGATATTCCCTAAAGTCGTGACAACCACATGATACGCCGCAGTACCTGTTCCAACGCGCAGGGAATAGGAATGTGCGCCGTTGGTTTCCTGGACATCCAGTTTCGCGCCTGGATCCGCCGTCCCTATGCCGACATTGCCCGTGCTGGCAATACGAAGCCTTTCAGACAAAGTACCCGACCCTCGTGTCGTAAATGTCATGTAACTATCGGTAGTTGCCGCACCTTCCCAGGCTGAAACCCATTCCCCCATCGAAATATCACCTATACCAACAATTCGAATCTTAGTGCCCACCCCCGCGGCGGCCGTCTGTGTGTTTTCCAGGACAAATGTATTGCGTATGCCCGAACCTGTGTTCCTAACGACGAAAGGGTAACCCGGACTCGTCACCCCGATGCCGACATTGCCTGCGCTTGTTACCAACAGTCCCGGGGTTGCCCCCGCTCCCACATGCAACAACCCCTGAGGAGTTGTCGTCCCGATGCCGACGTAGCCGTTGGTAACGACAAAAGTGGACTCGCCCACGCTGAAGGCGTTGCCGGCCACTGTCATGCTGGAATAAGTTGTAATAGCCGCCTGGGCCGTTATGGAACCAACATTAACAATATTGAACGTATTCATGGCCAGGTTCTGCGTGGCTATATGGCTGCCCAGGTTGTCGCCAATGACTGAGGAGTCGCTCCACTCTAGGTAACCGGCTGAGTTTTTACGGAGTATCTGGCCGGCTGACCCATCGGTGATGAATATCTTGCCCGCACCGGTAAAAGTAGAATTTCCCACAAAGTAAGAGCCGGAAGATACGGCCAGAACGCCGTTCACTACCACGTTGCCGGCCCCCACAACGGCGCCGTTGTAGTCGGCCTGGGTGGAACCGAAAACAGTGAAGCCTTTTATTTCAACGTCGGGATCGGCGGCGGCGCCGTTAACGCCAAGCACTGTCAGGTCGTCCTCCGAACCCAGCTCGGTCTGGGCATGGGCGGAAGCGGGCAGCAGGCAGCAGGCGGCAGCCAGGGTGAAGAGAAGAGAGAATGCAAAGCGGGAAGGAGCGCCCAAATAGGCGCTGCTCCCGGAGTATATCCAGAATTTTACCCGACCCATATATAAACCTTTACCGACACCGCTTTACAGAACGCACATTATATACCAAAAAGCTTTCCGCAATCACGAGGACGCTATTTATTGCGCAGCCAGGCGGCTACTTTGGGCCCGGAATTAAAGATCATGATGTATTCGCCGGAGTCCTCCGCGCCGGTGACTTCCATCCTGGCCCTCGGATTGTCCGTTCCCACACCCACCGCGCCGGAGGTGGAGACCACCAGTTGGTGCGCGGTGCCCGTACCCACGGCCAGGCTGTAGTTCTCCGCGGTGGAGGCTTTAACCTCCAGCCGGGAGGAAGACGGCGCCACGCCAATACCCACATTGCCGCCGGCGTTCACGGAAAGGCCCTCCTGCCCCACCCCGCCCCTGAGCAGGGCCGTGCCCATGACTTTCAGGGAACTATTCACATTGAAATCGTTGACCGTGCCGGAGGAAACATAAAAAGTAGTTCCGGCCTGTAAGGTGTCCTGCTTATGTATGGAGAGAGGGTCCACTTCAAGCCCGGCGGCGGCGCCGCTGCCGCAAATCCACTGCGTACCGCTCAACTGAAGTATATCGCCGTTGGCGCAACCTGACTGGTTCAGCTTGGCCCTGGTTATGGTATCGTCCGCTATATCCTGTCCCGTTATAGTCCCGTCCACTATATGCGTGGAAACTATCACATTGCCTATCCTGTCCCCGGACAGACTGCCGAGGGTTATTTTTGAGGCGTCCAGGTTGTAGAGCCCGGAGCCGTCACCCGCGAACCAACCCGCGCTTACGGAAGAGGATACTGTAATGTATCCCGTCACCGTATGAGTACCCAGCGCGGTTATCGGGTCCGCGCCGCCGCCTGCATGGGTCAACGCGTGCACGCCAGGAAGACCCGAGCCGGAGGTGGGCAGCCAGGCCGCGCCATCCCAGAAACTCACCAGCTTTGCCTCCGAATCATACCAGAGATCGCCCGGAACTACACCCGGAGGGGCCGCGGCCGCGCTGGTATAGCGTTTGCCCGAAAGCATAAGGCTGTTAATGGCGTAAGGTACCGATGTAAGTTCTTCCCTTGGCGACATGCGGTTGCCTTCAATTTCAAGCTCCAGCCATATGTTACCGCTTTGCCAGTCGGCTATTACCGGCTCCAGCGTGGCCCGGAAAACACCGGTAGAGAGACTTACGCTGTAGGACTGGCTGGTCCACAGTTCCGTGGCCGAGGTGGAAGAGTCGTAGATGCGGAACACCATGGAACGCTGGCCGTTTACCAGGAAGCCGTTCTGCCGCAGATTGCCCTGGTAGGTGAACTTTACCGGAACTTCGGCTGATAATTCGGCAGGCCGCAAGCCGCATACCGTGGTAAAAAGAACGGACAGGAGCAAAACACGTCCAAGCCCCGTTAAGAGCCTGTTAGCAATTATTTTGCCTGCCTCGACCTTTTTCATATATCGCTCTTTCCCTACGCCGCCGGGCCTATTCCCGGCGGGTTTCAGGAGGAGTATGAACCCGTCTTTACTTCGTCCTCAACCAGGCGGCCAAAGAACCGTTGGAGTAGAACTTGGCCACGTAATTACCCGAAGCGCCGCCGCTATCCACGGACAGAGCGACACCGGCTTCAGGCTCCCTGTTAACCGCGTGGATGTCGCTTGTGGCATTGCCTAACTGCGCGTTGTCCGCCACAGTAAGGGTATTGCCCAGTTCCACCGCGCCGCCCGCGCCGAACGCGCCCAGCACCGTCATGGAGCTGGTGGCCAGCATGGTGATGTTGGTGTCGCCCGCGTTCTGCAGGAACGCCGAGTTTATCAGGCCGTCGTTGGTGTCGTTGACCATCTGCAGCCTGCGCGCCGTTCCCAGCGCGGTTAACCCGGTATTGTCGTCGCCCCACGCCATCCCGCCGCCCGGCACTTTTTTAAGCACCTGATTCACGGTGCCGCCTGCAACGTGGATGTTGGCCGCGCTGCTGAAACTGCTGATGCTCTGGAAGTATGCGCCCGCGGTGAAGGTGGAGCCGCCCACAAAGGACGACTGCGCGTTAACCGTAAGCAGGTCCTCGGCCGCGTCGCCCAAGGCGACGGAACCGTCGAACTTGGCCGCCCCGTCCACCTCAAGCGCACCCTGCACCGTAATGGAACTGGTGCCCATAACGGTAAGAGGCGCCATCATGGTAACCAGGTCGCCAGCGCCGTCGCCCAGGTTGATTATCCCGTTAAGCGAGGTGATGCCGGTTACCGCCAGGTTATCGCGCAACGCTACCGCGCCGCCAGCCTCGAAGGCGCCAAGTATGGTCATGGAACTGGTGGCCAGCATGGTGATGTTGGTGTCGCCCGCGTTCTGCAGGAACACCGAGTCTATCAGACCGTCGTCGCTGTCGTTTACCATCTGCAGCCTGCGCGGAGAACCCAGCGAAGTAAGGCCGGTGTTGTCGTCACCCCACACCATACCGCCGCCAGCCACTTTTTTAAGCACCTGGTTGACGGTACCCCCGGCTATGTGGATGTTGGCCACATTACTGAAGCTGCTGACGCCGGTGAAGTACGCGCCTCCTGCCGCGAACGTGGAGCCGCCCACGAAATACGCGCCGGAAGAGACGGCCAGGTGGCCGTTAACCACCACGTTGCCCGCGCCCACTACGGTGCCTGTATACGCGGCCTGCGTGGCGCCGAACACCGTGAAGCCTTTTATCTCGGCATCAGGGTCCAGCGCTGTACCTTCGGTACCGAGCACAGAGAGGTCGTCCTCTATGCCGAACTCGGTGCCGTTGTCCGCGGCGTAAGCCGCGGGGGCCAGCGCCAGCGCAAAAGCCGCCAGCAGGCCCGTCACTACATTTTTAATGTTCATACTGCCTCCTTATCCACTACCGCAATCACCAAATCACCATTAGTTTCCCGGTCTTGGAATTGGAACCGGAAACAACGCGCCAGATATAAACCCCGCTGGCCGCCCTGCCGCCACCTGCGGTCCGCACATCCCATTTAAGCTTCGGGATCATCAGCCCGGCCGGTATGGCCAGTTTGCGCACCAGCCTGCCGTCGAGCGTATATATCTCTATATTCCCGGTTTGCGGGACATTGGTGAAGGTTATACCTTCAGCCTCCATGCCGGTCTGCCCGGCGCCCGCGCCGGCGTCGGGGCCGCCCGGCCTGAAGGGCACCGGGAAGGCGTAGGTATCCTTCACCGATTCGTCCACCATGCCCAGCAGGGCGTAAACCCCCGGGGACATGAACGGCACGGAAATGATCCTTGAGGCCCGGTCGTACAAGGAAGCCGGCAGCTTGGCCCACATGGCAAGATCCTCGTCCAGCGCCCAGGGCCGGATAGAATCTATACGCACGGGCGGATTTGAACCGTCCAGGACACCGTCATTGTTATCATCCTTATAGCGCAGGGACAGCGAGCCGGCCTGGGCGAAGGGGCGGTCCCAGGCATCCTGCTCGTCAAAAAGGGCCATCTCGGTTATATTGTCCGGGAACAGCCGGCTCCAGCCGCCCTCGTTGATTTCCATCTTGCTGTTGGCGGAATTTATCTTTGCTGGGACCGCGGCTATGGGTTCATTGAGCGGATTTTTGTTGAGGGTAATGTCGAATACTTCCTTGTCCACGGCGCCCGGGGGCAGGGTAAGGCTGGCCAGGCCGGCGCTGAACGTGACCACCGAGGCCAGGCCCTTCTGGAAAGTGAAATGCGGGGGATTATAGAAGCCGGCGCGGTTGACATAGCCGCCGGCAACGGAAGCGCCCGGGCCTTGCGCGGCCAGGCGCTGGCCTGTGGACCCTTTTGAGACATACTCGCCGCCGCTCATGATAGTCCCCCCGCCGCTGTCCTGCACCGAACACTCTATCCGGTATTCCCCTGCCTCCGAGATGGATGCCGCCGCCGGCGCAATCGCAGCCGCGCAGAGAGAAAGCGCCATGAACGGCGCCAATGCGGCGCGCCGTCCTCTCAGTGTTCCCGCAATCGCGTTTAGTTTCATAATTCGGCCAATACTGCCCGGACAGTAATATTATAGTTGCGGCGTTTTTCCCAATCATGAGGGAATTATGTAGTTTCAAGATGCCGCTTCAGCAGAGGGCTCTCGTGATTTGAGCCGGAGGTTTAATATATAATTCGCACACTATGAACAGGACCATTTTGGTAGTAGAGGACCATCAGGAAACGCGGGACCTGATAAAAGCCGCCCTGGAACACGAAGGGTTCAAGGTGAACTGCAAGGGCACAGTGAACGAGGGAAAGGACTTTTTAAAGCAGCACAGGCCGGCTTTTGTCATTCTGGACCTGGCGCTGCCGGACGGCTGCGGCCTTGAGGTATGCGGCCTGGTACGCGGCGACCCGCGGCTTTCCAAAACGCCTGTCATAGCGCTGACAGGACTGGGGGAGTTTGAAGATAAGAAGCGCGGCTTCGACGCGGGGGTGGACCAGTACCCGGTGAAACCTTTGGAGGTGGAAGAACTGCTGCTCTGGGTCAGGGCGCTTCTGCGCAGGGTTGACTGGGACGCGTCCGGCCGGGTCCTGCCCGTGTTCGGCGACCTGCAGATCTGCGCCGAAACCTACCTGGTCAAGTTCCGGAATAAGGTTATAGGCAATCTTACCAGGCGGGAATTCGACCTGCTCTATTTTCTGGTGGCCACCAGCCCGAAATTAATATCAAGGCAGGGTATCATAGCCAAAGTGTGGCGAACCGCCGCGGTTGAAAATCTTGTGGATACGCACATTCACAATTTAAGGCAGAAACTGCCGCCGCTCCTGGCGGCGCGGATACAATCGGTAGCGGGCAAAGGGTTCAGATATCTTAAGCCCGGCTAACCGGACCGGTGAGGCTGCGTTGGCGGGCAACCGGCGCGATACTGACATGAAATACTACCTCTATATTCACGGAAACCTGGCGGGCCCATATTTATTCTGACTCTTTTGGGAGCGCTCGCACAGGGAACGTTACGCTTGTCACCCTACTGCTTCTCACGCTGGTCTTCTCCATACTCTATCTCCGCTGCCGCTGAGATATCCGAATAAGGACCCGCCGGGGTCCCATTTCACGCCTTTTTTTACCTTCCTGACGTAAGCCGATCGGCACCGACAGCTACGCCCTTTGCCTCATGTGCGGAGTGCGCTGTCTTTATATCATCAGTAGAGGCCTGCGGGTCCTCCTTAAGAATAACTTAAGTGGACCGCAGGGGCCGGTTTTGAGAGAATTAAGGAATGGGTTTTTCGTGAACATGGACGGATTTTGTTTCTGCATAACGACGCATGACCGGACGGTGCTGACCCGCTGGCAGGCCGCCTTTAAAAGAGAGGGCTGGGAAGCCAGGAGTTTCGATTGCCCGGATACCCTCCCACCGGCCGGCGGCCGGGCCGAGCTGGACCTCGTTGAAGTCGGGACCACGCTGTGCCGTACGCCGGAAGACCTCCACAAAGTTATCGAGATAAGAAAGCCCGTTGCCACCCTGGCTTTCGCCGCGCATCGCAACATCTCCAATTCGCAGATAGTCCGGTACCTGGAATCCGGCGCGGACGATTTTGTATTCAGCGACACGGACGAAAGAGTTATAGTGGCGAAACTGAAGGCGTATATACGCAGGCTGACTCCGGCCATCTCCAGAACATTATCAAAACTGGTCTCCAGCAACGGGGACATGCTGATAGACCAGACCAAACGCGTGGTCAAGATCAGAGTCACACACGGCAGATACACCGAACTTTTAAACCTGACGCAAAAAGAGTTGGAGATACTCTCATTACTTATCGGCAACGAAAGGCGCCCGGTCTCGCGGGAAAGGATGCTTGAGAGGCTCTGGGGCGACGATGCCACCGAAGTATACTCGGACTGCATTAACAAGCACATCGAGACTTTACGCAGAAAACTGGGGCCGTACAGCAAGAGGATAAAGACCGTATACGGTTCCGGCTACATGTTCATGTAAAGTCTCCTCCAATATATATGCAAAAGAAACCGCTGCGGATACTCAGTATTGACGATGACCTCGGATGCCAGATTGCGGCCATAAGATATTTCACCCTGGTCGGCGGACACATGGTCTGGACCGCGGAAGACGGCGCCGAGGGCCTGAAAAAAGCCGCCGAATTTCTACCTGACGTCATACTTCTGGACCTGAACATGCCGGATATGTCCGGGCTGGAGGTTATAGAGGCCCTTGACGCGAATACGATCACGCGCCACATACCGGTAATAATGGTCACCGGCGGGTCATTGACCGACGCACAACACGCGGATTTAAAGGCCAAAAAGAACTTCATAAAACTGCAAGAAAAACCCACCAGTTTCGACAGACTACTCTTGGAGCTGGAAGCGGCCGCCTAACTCTTCACAACAGGGATAACCATGCGCATATTGATAGCCGAAGACGACGATAATTTCAGAACGCTCATCACGGAAGTGCTCGAGCAGGCGGGGCATACGCCGCTGCCGGCGACTAATGGGCTACTGGCGTGGCAGAGGTTGGAACGCGAAGGCGCCGACATGATTGTTACGGACATAAACATGCCGAAAATGGATGGGTTCAAGTTACTGGGTAAAGTACGTGCGTCGGAGAAGCACCGGGCGATACCCGTGCTGATGCTTACAATCCGCGCTTTTGCAGAAGACCAGGTGGCCGGTTACGAGACCGGGGCGGACGATTACCTTACAAAACCATTCGACAACGGCGTGTTCATAGCGCGCGTAAATGTCCTTGAGCGCAGGATCCTGAAAAAGAAACCGTTTTGACCCAGAACTCCCGACAATGCCGAAAATACTGATAGTAGATGACGACCATTCGATACGCGAGTTGTATAAATACATTTTCATGGACCTGGGTTATGAAGTTGAAACGGCTATAGACGGCCGGGACGGGCTGGCCAAAGTGCCGGTCTTTGAGCCCGACTGCATGCTGGTGGATATTTCTATGCCGGAAATGACCGGGATTGAATTTACGGACAGTTTACGCAAGCACAACGACCCAAAGCTGAAGAATATCCCATTCGTGGTGCTTACAGGTGAGAGCCCGATGTTCGTCCCCCTGCAATATGCATTCCGGGGAAACACGGCCTGTAAAGCCTTTTTACCAAAGTTAACCGGCTCGGACGTAGTGGCAAAGACGGTGCAGGAGATACTGGACCGGAATCCCGGATGGTGACGCCTGATTTGAAGATACTCTCCTGCGACGACGACGAGAACATCCGCGCCTTCCTCTACAGCCTGCTTACCGAGCACGGTTACGACATAGAGTTCGCCAGGGACAGCAACGAAGTTTTCAAGAACCTGGGCAGGGCGAAGTATGACCTGCTGATATTGGATGTGAACACGCCCGGGCTGAACGGATATAAGGTGGCCGAAAAGATCTCGGAGAATATAATAAACCGGCCCAGGATATTGATATTCACCGCGCGCAACATAGAAGATGAAAGATTGCAGTTCGTAACCTGTGGCGCCGACGCGATTTTGCGCAAAGGCGCGCCCTGTGACCGCATACTCGGGACGATAGCGGAATTATTCTCGAAAGGAGTCAATAGCCCTATGCAGGAGAACCCCAGGCGGGAAGAGCCCCGGAAACCGGAAGAACAGATTGCAAAAGACCTGCAGTACTGCATCTCCAGGGTTACCCAGGTGGAAGACAGCATCACTCTTAAGAACCTCAGATACGAGGAGTTCATCCGCGACCTGCTCAGGGAAAAGCAGAGAACTGAAAAGAACTACCTTGAATTCAAGCGCATTGAAACCGAAGTCATGAAGATGAAGAACTGGGGTTACGCCGTTGCCGCCCTATCGGTTATGGCCATAATGCGCGCGTTTTTCTGACCAGTCTTGGCGACAGCACAACTTCCGGCTCGAGGGGGAACCATGGCGATTAAAAAGAAAGTCCTGGTGGTGGACGACGATAAATGTTTCAGGGAGCTGCTGGTATGCGCACTGGAGGAAGAATTCGAGATATTGACCGCGATGGACGGCCGTGAAGGCATAACCACGGCCGCGCAGAGTTCACCCGACATCATACTTATGGATGTTATGATGCCAAATATTTCCGGCATCGAAATGGCACGCGAGCTGACGGCGGAAGAGGAAACCCGGGACATACCTATTATTGTCCTGACGGGCAGCCATATGAACAAAGGCGTACCGCAACTTTTTAAGCAGGAGCGCAATGTGCGCGCCTTCTTGAGCAAAACTACCCCGATAATGGATATTGTCTGGGTAGTTAAAGAGGTCTTGAATGCAAAATAGGAGACCGTCAGACAATAGAGTTCGCTGATTAAAAGTATAAAAGACGTCCTCTATTATAATCCTCGGGCATCCCTGAAATCGTTAGGGACCTCGTCGCAAATGCACAATTTTGCGATATTTATCAACAGAATTTCTTTACCCGACCCTGTTTTCCGTTCCGGTCCACCCTGCAGGCCTACTCAGGCCGCCCCCCCCATAGGGCCTATATAAGGAGGGCCCTTTTGACTGCGGAATGTAAGGTCCTAGGACCTTTGTTAAACCGCTTAAAAGAGGGAATAATATATCAAGAGTAAATTACAGGAGGCTTATGAACAAACTTTTTAAATCCCTTTCACTGCTGGCCGCGGCCGCGGTAATCCTGCCCCAGCTGGCCGGCGCCGAGTCCAAGAGCATTTACGGCAACGACGACCGCCTGGACTACTTCGAAGCCGCCCCCGCCATGCGCACCCTGGCCGACTCCGTGGTTTCCCTCTGGCCCTCCAAGCAGGTTAAGCTCGAGAACGGCGAATACAAGCTCGCCACCATCGGTTTCGGCGACGCCCTGAACCTCTGCCCCGGCGAGAAGTTCCGCGAGCAGCCCATCGGCGCCTTCTGCTCCGGCACCCTGGTGGGCGAGGACCTCATCATGACCGCCGGCCACTGCATCACGGACGAAGCCTCCTGCGCCGACGCCCGCTTCGTTTTCGGCTATAACATCGACAACGGCGGCGGCAAGGCCCGCACCGCCGTGCAGGCCAAGGACGTCTACACCTGCAAGCGCATCGTAAAGCGCGACCTGGACAGGCAGGCCTCCGGCCTGGTCAACACCGGCATCGTCATCATAGGCGCCCTGCTCGGCAAACAGCCCGGCCCGGACTACGCCGTGATACAGCTGGACCGCAAGGTGGAAGGCCGCAAGCCGCTGCCCCTCAACCGCAATAAGGATATCAAGGCCGGCGACAGGATCTTCGTGATAGGCCACCCCGTGGGCCTGCCGGTCAAAGTGGCCGGCGACGCCGGCGTGCGCACCACCGAGCCCAAGTCTTTCTTCCTGACCGACCTGGACACCTTCGGAGGCAACTCCGGCTCAGCGGTGTTCAACGCCCGCACCAACAAGATAGAAGGCATCCTGGTGCGCGGCGGCACCGACTTCGTGGACAGCCCGGCCGGCTGCAAGGTGCAGCTCAAGAGCGGCCAGAACGACGGCAAGGGCGAGGCTGTTACCAAGATCTCCATGCTGCAGAAGTATATCCCCGAGCTTGGCTCGTCCAAGTCCGCCGCCCTCGAGATCAGCGACATAGAGCAGGCCCCCGTTTACAGGCAGAACGAGGAACTGGCCCGCAAGATACAGTTCTAAACGTACCTTCGGCAATAAAGAACCCCGCACAGGCGGGGTTTTTTATTTGCGGAGAAAGCTTCCTTGCGCTTGCGGGCCTGAAAATATTAATCTTTATCAGGTTAGGGGGAAGCATGAAAAAATTATTCTTAACGGCCGCTGCGGCCGTGGTTTGCGCTGCCTGCGCCAAGGCGCCGTGGCCCGTGGCCAGCGCCGCGGAGAACGGCCTGCGGCAGGACCTGAAGGCCGTAGGGGAAGTGGTTAATTTCAGGGAGCTGAAGACAGAAGAACTGGCGGCCAGGGACGGCAAGGCGGTAGTCCTGCACTTCGAAAGCGAAGTAAAATGGCTGACGCTGGAAGAGTCCCTGGCCCGGCCCGGCGGGCCCGGCGACACGCAGGAATATATAGGCAAAGCCCAGTACGTCCGGCAGAAGCTGGGCTCGGCGCCCAAGGCGGGCCGCAGCGAGACCATAAAAGGCGCCGTCCTGCTGGCCAAGACGGACCTGGGCTGGATCTATAACGGCCTGGCCGGGAATTAGAAGTCTAATAGCCCTTTAAGAACTTTCCCTTGCGGTATTCCTCGTAGGCCCGCTTAAGCTCGGACTCGGTGTTCATTACTATGGAGCCGCGCCAGGCGACAGGCTCCTTTAAAGGCTTGCCGGCCATCAGCATGAAGCGCAGGCCCCCGGGGCCCGCGGCGCAGGCCAGGCTGTCCCCGTCCTCCAGGACGGCCAGCTGGCCGGGCGCGAGCGCGGCGCCCTTTTTCCCCTCGAAAGAGCCGGAGCCCTCGAACACGGAGCAGAGCACATTGTCCTCCGGCCGCACCTTCAGCTTAAACTCTGCGCCCGGTTCGGCCTTGACGTCGAAGAACCAGGGCTTGATAACGATATCCTCAGCCGGGCCGGCCACCCCTCCGTATTCCCCGCAGATGACCTTAACTGAAAAGCCTTCGCCCTGGAACACTTTGATATCCTCGGCGCGTATGTCGCGGTAGCGCGGGCGCGTCATCTTATCTTTCTTCGGCAAATTGGCCCAGAGCTGGAAGCCCCGCATGGTGCCCTCGTAAACCTTGGGCATCTCCTGGTGCACTATGCCCGAACCGGCGGTCATCCACTGCACCTGGCCGGACTTTATCACCCCGGCGTTGCCGAGGGAATCCCCGTGCGCCACCACGCCCTCTATCATGTAGGTGATGGTCTCTATGCCGCGGTGCGGGTGCCACGGGAAGCCCGCCATGTAATCCTCCGGATTGGCGGAACCGAAATTATCCAGCAGCAGGAACGGGTCAGTCAGCTCCGTGTTGGTAAAGCCGAAGAGGCGCTTTAGCTTTACGCCAGCGCCCTCCACCACCCACTGCCCCTCCACGATCTCTTTAATTTTCCTGTTTTTCATTTCATAGCCTCCGGGCCGCCGGTCACTCGCCAGGGCGCGCCCTTGATTTTACCTTTCATATAGATTCGCAGCCCGTGGGCGGGCACTTCCGCCTCCAGCGCGCCGCCCTTCACCTTCAGCTTTGCGCCGGTATAAAGTTCGCGGTAAGTCCCGTCGGGCAGGCCCTCCGCTTTCAATTTGACGGCGGCGCCGCCCTTGTTCAGGAAAACCGCCGCGGTCTCCCGGCCGAGGTCCCGGCGGAAGGCGTATTGATGCTCGGCTCCCAGGAGGCGGGTTTGCTTGCCGCGCCTCAGCGGCGCGGCGGCCGCCCGCAGGGCGTTGAGCTTCTTCAAATGGGCGTAAACGGGTCCGGCCTTGGCTTGCTTTATGCCTTCGGCGCCCAGCATGCGGCGGTTGTCCGGGTCGCTGCCGCCGGCCATCTGGACCTCGGTGCCGTAAAAGATACAAGGAATGCCGCGCGCGGTGAAATAGAAATTTAGCGCGTCGAAATACTGTTCGATCGTGGCGGGCGAGCCCTCGCCGTTCCCGCCGTTGAAACGCGGCTTGTCGTGATTGTCGAGGAAAGTCACCAGCCAGGTGGCGTCCTGGTATTTACCGTCGTGCTTCAGGATGTCGTCCGCCGCGGTATAGGGCCCGCCCTTAAAAACAGCTTCCATCGGCCCCCAGGTGCCCATGGCCGAAAGCGGCATGTCCAGGACGCTCATGCCCTTGTTCATCGGGTCGCCATCGGCCAGACGCGTATAAGAGGATAGCAGCACAAAATCGTCCCGGGTCCAGGCCTCGCCGAACAGGAAGAAATCTTTTTTCCCCTTGTGCATTTCGGCCGCGAAATCCCGCCAGAAATCGTTCTTCATCCACACCAGCGTATCCACCCTGAAGGCGTCCACGCCCAGGTCGCGGTACTTGCCGTAAATAGCCGAGAACCACTTCAGCACTTCCGGATTCTCGTCGTTGAAGTCCAGCAGGTCCGCCAGCGCCGGCCCCTTATGGTTGAACCAGCCCTTGTCGTCGGCGTAGTAGTCGAAAACAAGCCCGCCGCCGCGCGCGGTACCGCGCTCGGCGTGCCATTTGACCGAAGGATGCGTATCCCCGCCGTGGCCGTGGTTGAGCACGATGTCCTGCACTATCTTCAGCCCCTTGGCGTGGGCCGCTGCTATCAGGTCGGGATAGGTCGCGCCGGGCGATTCCAGGTGCGGGTCGATCTTTGAGAAATCCCAGGCCCAGTAGCCGTGGTAGCCGGCGGCGTCATAGGTCTGCGAGCCGTTCACGTAGCGGCCCGGGGGCTGCATCACCGGCGGGGTTATCCACACCGCCGTGAAGCCCATGTCTTTGATATGGTCCAGGTTGTCCATCAGGCCGCGGAAATCTCCGCCCTGGTAATAGCGCAGATTGCCAGGGACGTATTCGTCGCCATAAATATTGTTATTGGCCGCATACCCGTCCGCGAAGCGGTCGGTTACGGCCAGGTAAATGGTCTCGTCCCTGAAATCGGCGGCGGCGCAGGGAGCGGCCGCCAGCAGCAGCGACAGAAAAACTGATTTTTTTAAATATAGCGGGCCTCTGGTCATCAATGAAAGTGTAGCAAATGCGGCTTTTGCCCTAAAGTCCCGGCTCCCCCCTGGGCCTGTCGGCCCTTACGCTCTCTTTGTAAGGTATCTATAATATAACTACAGTAAAATCAGTGTTGGGGGTAACGATGATAAAATTCCTCTCCGCGGTATTGCTGACCGTTTCAGCCTCTCCTGTTTTCTCCTTCGACCTGCAGTCCGTCGACGTTTCAGCCCTTAAAGCCCTGGAGCCCGCCGTCCCGGCCCTCGCCGTCCCCGCCGGTGACAAGGCCGCCAGCCAGTTCGTCTGGATGACCGTGCGCAACAACCCCGTCGGCAAAGAAGCCGAGGCCAATGACTGGGGCGCCCGCATAGAAGCCCGCGTCCGCGAGACCTTCAAGGACAGCTACAGCGTCAACCTCCGCGCCGATATGGATACCTCCTGGGGCAATATCCGCAAGACCGGCAGCTACTATAACCTCTCCGGCGGCGGCATCTTCCTGAACATGAGCGGTTCCAACGGCTCGTACTTCGTTAACGGCACCATCACCGAGAACGGCAAGATGACCTCCGTCAGCGTGAACGTGAGCAAGCGCTTCGACGAAACCTCCTTCAATGTGTTCGGCTCGGGCCTGAACCTCTACACCGACAGGAACTCTATCAACGGCAATTACGACCCGGACCGCTTCTCCAAGAAGGCCGTGGCCGCCGTCACCTCGCTGCTGCTGGCGGTGCAGGTGGAGAAGGGCCAGGCCAAGCCCGAAGAGAAGGCGCTGCGCAACACCGAGCGCATCTGGATGTCCATACGCCCCGGCTGGGGCGGCTGGAACGTGGTCGAGGCCAGCGATCCCTTCGCCCGCATCGAAGTGGGCCTGCGCAAAGTCTTCGACCGGGAATACGACGCCGAGATAGAGATCGACAATAACCGCCAGTGGGGCCGCGTCAGCGGCTTCTTCTCCCGCCGCTACGAGCTGCGCGCCGGGCGCACCGACCTGCGCATGGAGGAATGGGCCGGCCGCTGGGAAATAACCGGCCGCGTGGAAAAGCAGGGCGCGGAGAACAATGAAACGGCCGTTAAGCTTGAAATGCGCGACCGCTTCGGCGACGGCTCCTTCTCTATCTGGGAGGACGGCATCCGCCTAAACATAGACCGCAACGGTATCAGCGGCGATGTGGACACCAAGGTTTACCCCAAGGAAGTGGTCGGCGCCATAACCGCCCTGGTCATGACCTACCAGCAAATAAACCAGCCGCAGCAGCCGCGTTAGGTCTTCTCAGCAAATAAAAAAGGCCGGGGAGAAACCCGGCCTTTTTTACGCCCGGCTGAGCCGGGGAGGTCATTTCAGCAGCCAGTCCAAGGCTTCGCCCTCTTCCAGGAAAAGGCGGACTTCGTAGCCTAGCTCACGGGCGGACCGCTCATAATGCTCGGCGAAATCTTTCCGCTCTTCAGCGTCAGGCAGCAGGACCGCCTCCCTGAAGCCCGCGGGCGGCACTTTTTCGGCCAGGACCGAAGCCACGAATTCCAGCACCATCTTGGAATGCCCGCCGGTCATGCGCCGGCAGTCGGCGAGTATCTTGAAGTTCCCGGTTTTCGCGGCCATCGCTATCGTCTTAGTGAGGCAGTCCAGTATTTCCTGCGAGGTAACCTCCCCCTCGTAAGTGAGGCGCAGGCAACCCTGCCCTTCCGGCGCTTTTATTGTGTAAGGCATTCATCTCCCGTGGTCATTAAAAAAATCCGAACAGGCCCGGCTTTATTTCAACTCCAGCTTAAAACTGGCGGCGAAGTCCCCGCCCTTAGACAGCAGGCTTATGCCGGTATCGGCGCCGTCGTAGAGGCGGCTGGAAGGGACGGTGTCCGGCCCCAGCGAGCGGTCCTTGAGGTAGAAGTCCAGGAACCCGAAGCTCTTGCTTAAGCCGTTCTCCAGCCCTTCCTGGCCATCTGCCTCCAGGATCTTCAGCAGCTTATGCTCGGTCGTGGAGTTATTATAGAGAAAATTGGTCCCTGCCTGGTTCAACCGCGCGTTCACGTGCCAGATAACCAGCCCGCCGCCCGGGAAATTTTTATCCGCGTCGTTGCCGGAGCGCCGGCGGTTCTCCACCAGGAAATACTCGCCGAAAGGGTTCTTCTCCTGGCCGCGCGGCCTTATCATCAGGCATTCTCCTGCCTCCGAAGCGGGGTCCAGGCTGAAGCTGCCGCCGGCGGTGATCACCCTGGGCTCTATCCAGCCCAGCATCATCTTGCTGAAGCAGTTGTGGTCAAAGCGGGTCGCGTCCATCATGTCAAAATAGCCCAGCCCGCCCTTCGGGCCGATTTCAGGCTTGTAGTCGTAATAGTCGGGCAGGCCCAGCGCGTGGCCGGTCTCGTGGATCAGGGTCTTTATCTTGAAGGCTGAGGCCGGGTCTTCCCACTTGGAAACTATCGCCTGCCAGGCATAGGAGTAAAGACGCTTGCCGCCCACGGTGAAAGACCGGTCCGAGAAATTAGGCGCTACCCCCCACCAGAAGGTGGCCCATTCGCCTGTGGGCCCGGTCCAGATCACGGCGAAATAATCCACCGCCCCGTCGCCGTCGCTGTCGTACTGGGAGAAATCGTGACCCTTGAAACTGAGCAGGGCTTTCTTGATGAACTCCTCGCGCCCCTGCCGCGTCTCCGGGATATCGGCGCGGCGGCCGGCCTTGTACCAGCCCAGCACGCTGCCGCCCAGGTTCAGCCTGCCGTAGGAAGAGCGCCTGTAATAGGCGCTGAGGCTCTCGTAAGGGAACTCGCCGCCTGAACCGAAGATCTTCTCGCGCAGGGCCTCTGGAGTATCTCCCGGCCTTGCGGGATATTCGTCGAACTCCACCAGCAGCACCAGTATTTTGGGGCTGCCTGTGGAAGGCAGGCCCCTGTCCCGGAAACCCAGCAAATTGGGGCCCTTGTCCCCGCCGAGGCGGCTCAAAAGTTCGGGAGAAAAAGACTGGTTGCCTATGCCGAGGGCGGGGTCTATGTCGGAGTTCCAGCGGGACGCCTGGCCGTCCGGAGGCGGGTCCATGGCAAGGCCCGCCCGGGAGAAGGCGAGCAGCAGGGTCAAGATACAGGCAATAAGGCGCATTTACAATTATATTGTAATGCGCCGCCCGGAATTCCACATGGGCATTAGGGCCTAGCCGCGCGGGTCTTAAGACTAAACCTGCAGGGCGAATTGGAAACCGCCGGGAGGCCCCCGGCGGTATGTGTTATGGGAAAACGGCTTACTTTGCGGTCTTGACGATCTTTTCCAGCACTTTGGCCAGCTGGTCCGAGCAGGAGGTGGGTTTGTCGCCGCAGGTGATGCCCTTGAGCTTGGCGGCGGCGTCTTTCACCTTCATCCCCTCCAGCAGCAGCGCCAGCGCCTGCAAGTTGCCGGGGCAGCCCTGGTAGAACTTGACGTCCCGGAGCTTGCCGCCGACCACCCTGAAGCTGACCTCTTTGGAGCAGACGCCCTCGAGCTTGTGTTTCATGGTCAGGCGCGCAGCGCGGCGCCGAAGTTCTTGGTAAGCTTGTCGAGGATAGCGGCCATGCGCGCGCCCACGTCGGCGTCGTTGAGCGTCTTCTCCATCGACGAGAAAGTGAACCGTATCGTCAGGCTGCGGTGCCCGGCGGGGATATTCTTGCCCTTGTAGACGTCCACCAGCCGCGCGGAGGAGAGGTCCTGCACGCCGGAGAAGGAGCGCTCCAGATCGGCCCACTCGTGGCGTTCTTCGAGCACCACCGAAAGGTCGCGCCAGTTCTGCGGGAAAGCCGACACCGGCTTTATCTTGGCGATCTTCTGCCAGAACTCGGTCTTGCCGGCCACGGCCAGGCAGGAGAGAGGGATCTCGAAGTAGAAAATATTATTGTCTTTGAAATCTGCCGCCGCGCAGACGGCAGGCGCGAGCCGGCCCAGGTAGCCGGCGGAATTCCCGCCGAGCTTCATCTCCAGGCACAGGCCGGGCTGGAAATAGGCCGGGGCCTTTCTGGCCTTCTCATAGCGGAAGCCGCTCTTGCCGGCGAACAGCCTGTTCATCACGCCTTTCAGGCAATAGAAGTCGGCCGGGGCGCTGCCGCCCTGCCAGGAGCCGCCCTCGGGGACGGGCCCGTAAGCCAGGCCGGCGCAATATACTTCCTCGGCTTTCCCCTCTTCCTTGCGGGCGTAGGCGGTGCCGGCCTCGAAGATCAGCGCCGACTCGCGGCCGCGGTTGAGGTTGTAGCGCAAAGTCTTCAGCAGCCCGGACAGCAGGGTAGGCCGCAGGTACTGGTAATCCGAAGACAGCGGGTTCTTCAGTTCAAGCGCGGCGGCGGCGTCCAGGGCGCAGGCCTTTAGCTCCTTCTCCGAGACGAAGTCGTAATTGTAGGTCTCGCTGAAGCCGAGGGCCGCCAGAGTATTGCGCAGCTCGGTGGTAACGGTCCACAGCGGCGTGACGGTGGAGGGCCGCATCGGCATGTTCGACGCCGCCGGGATCACGTCGTAGCCGGCGTAGCGCGCCACTTCTTCGGCCACGTCGTTGACGCTGTCGAGCTCCAGGCGGTAGGCAGGCACAGAGAATTTCCAAGGTTTGGAATCTTTAAGGTCCGGCTGGAAGGCCTTCAGGCAGCCATAGATCACGCTGTCGGCCAGCCCGGTGCCAAGTATGGCGTTTATCTTCTCCGGGGACACTTCTATCACCGGCGGCTCGTACTTGACCGGGCAATTGTCCGAGACCTGCTCCACCTTCGCGCCGGGGGCGGCCTCCAGTATCAGGGCGGCCAGGCGGGCGGCGGCCTTCAGGGGCAGCTCCGGGTCGGTGCCGCGCTCGAAGCGGTAAGAGGATTCGCTCTTTATGCCCGCGGCCTTGGAAGCCAGGCGCACGGTGGACGGCTTGAAGCGCGCCGACTCTATAAGTATGGCATCGGTGTCGTCGGAGACGGAAGAGTCGATCCCGCCCATGACCCCGGCCAGCGCCACGGGCTTGGAAGAGTCGGCGATTACCATCATGCCGGGGTCCAGCTTCAGGGCCTGGTTGTCGAGGGTCTTGAGCATCTCGCCGGGCAGGGCCTTGCGCACGATGATCTTGGGGCCGGAAAGTTTCGCGATGTCGAAGCAGTGGGTAGGCTGGCCCAGCTCGTACATGACATAGTTGGAGCCGTCTATAAGGAGATTGCCCTTGGGGTTCGAGCCTATGGCGCGCAGGCGGGCGGCCATCCACTCCGGCGTCCTGGCGCCCCTGACGCCCTTCAGCACTATCGCGCCGTAGCGCGGGCACAGATCCGGCACTTTTATTTCCACCGGCACGGGCTGGCCCTCTGCTTTCATGGCCGGCGCGGCAACTTCCTTCAGTTTTAAACCGTAGAAGAGTGAGATCTCCCTGGCAATCGCATAATGCGACAGGCAGTAGCCCAAATTGGGCAGCATCTCTATCTCGAGCACGTAGTCGGCTTTGGGGAACAGCATGGACGCGTCCACGCCCACCTCGGCGGTGTCGGGCAGCACCAGGATACCGCTGTTGTCATAGCCGTCCAGGCCCAGCTCGTCGGCGGAGCAGATCATGCCCTCGGATTCCACGCCGCGGATCTTGGCCTTCTTCAACTCGCCCTCGGCCAGCATGGCGCCCACCTTGGCGAAAGGGATCTTCTGGCCCACGGCTATGTTCTTGGCGCCGCAGACCACGCGCATCGTGGCGCGCCCGTCGTGCACGTCCACCAGCGCCAGCTTGTCGGCGTTGGGGTGCTTGTCTATTTTCTCTATCCTGCCCACGCAGACGCCGGAGAACGAGGACCCGGTCTTGTGCAGTTCCTCCACCTTCAGCCCGATGCGGTTGAGCTTGGCCGCCAGGTCTTCGGGCGCCGGGGGATTTTCCAGGAAGTCGCTGAGCCAGGAATAAAGTATTTTCATAACTGTGTTATGTACCGCGCAATGCCGCGCTTGAATTTACTGGACCTGTTTAAGGACGCGCAGGTCGTTCTCGTAGAGCATCCGCATGTCGCTAATGCCGTAGAGCAGCATGGCGAAGCGCTCGATGCCGCCGCCGAAGGCGAAGCCGCTCCACTTCTCGGGATCGTACTTGCAGCCCTTCAGAACGTTGGGGTGCACCATGCCGGCGCCCATCAGCTCTATCCAGCCGGTGCCCTTGCAGACGGGGCAGCGGGAGCCGGTCTTGCAGAAAATGCAGGACATGTCCACCTCGGCGCCGGGCTCGACGAAAGGGAAATACGACGGGTTGAAGCGGGTCTTCACGGAAGAGCCGAACAGATCCTTCATGAAGGCGTCCGCGGTCCACTTCAGGTCGGCCATGCTGACGCCCTTGTCTACATAGAGGCCCTCTATCTGGTGGAAGGCGAAAGAGTGGCTGGCGTCCACGGCTTCTGAGCGGAACACGCGGCCGGTGTGGAACACCCGCAGCGGCGGCTCGGCCTTCTCCATCGCGCGGATCTGTACGGGCGAGGTGTGCGTGCGCAGCAGCATGAACTTGCCCGAAGCGTCCTTCGCGTCGACGTAGAAAGTATCCTGCATGTCGCGCGCGGGATGGTACTGCGGGAAGTTCAGCGCCTCGAAATTATGGTAATCGTCCTCGACCAACGGCCCGTCGGCCATGCTGAAGCCCAGCTTCAGGAAGCCTTCGGCCAGGCGGTTCATGACGTGGGTGAGCGGGTGCAGGCTGCCCTTGGGAAAAGGCTGGCCGGGCAGCGTCAGGTCCAGGCCCGGCGCGGCGGCGGAGGCCGCGGCGGGGGCCGAGCCTTTCAGCTCGGCCAGCTTGGCCTCCATTTCCTGCTTGGCGGTATTGCCGAGGGCGCCGAGCGGCTTTCGCTCTTCGAGCGGGATATCCTTGAGGTCCCGCAGCAGCAGCGCCAGTTCGCCCTTGCGGCCCAGGAAGCGCTGCTCCAGCGCCTCGGGGTCCCCGGCAGTCGGCTGCGCTATACAAACGGAAAAGCTGTCCCGTATTGCGGACAGCTTTTCCTTCCACTCCGTGGCGTTCACGGCGCGGCCTTAGCGCTCGGTACCGACGAGTTTCTTGACGGTAGGGATGGCTTTCTTCGCGATCTCGGCCAACTGCTTGAAGGACTGAGGGTCGCGGATGGCTATCTCGGAGAGCATCTTGCGGTTCAGCTGGATGTTGGCCTTGTGCAGACCGTCCATGAACCTGCTGTAAGACATTCCCTCTTCCCGGGCGGCGGCGTTGAGGCGTATGATCCACAGCTGGCGGATGTCGCCCTTCTTGTCGCGGCGGTGGATATAGGCGGTGGTCAGGGCCTTCTTGACCTGCTGCGTCGCCTGGCGGAGGCGGTTGCCCTTGTTGCCGTAATAGCCCTTGGAGAGCTTTAAAATCCTCTTCTTACGTTTGTTGCGTGCTACGCTGTATTTTATTCTCATATTGCTGCTCCGACCCGTTTTACGGGAGCGGCTCCTTTATTGTGGTTATTCGTAGGGCAGGTACTTCTTAAGCACGCGTCCCTCGGCGGAGTTCTTCTCCTCCACCTTGGCGGTGCGCAGCGTGCGGCCGCGCTTGGCGGACATACCGGTCAGCAGGTGGCGCAGGCCGGCCTTGCGGTGCAGGTACTTGCCGGAGGTGGTCTTCTTAAATCTTTTCTTGGCTCCGCTGTGGGTTTTCATTTTAGGCATAATATTCTCTTTTTCGGCGAACTCCGATTATCTTGTAATTATATAACTTTCCGGCCCGCCTTGGGAAGGTCAGGTGCCGGGGGCCTGCTCCGGCTTGGGGGCCGGGGCGGGCTGCTGCGCGCCGGCCAGCGGCTTCGGCGCCGCCGCCGGGTGGGCCTTGGTGCTCTGCGCCGGGGCCAGCATGATGCTCATGCGGTTGCCCATCATCTGCGGACGCCCCTCCACTATTCCGACGTTGGAGAGGTTGTCCTTTATGGACATGAGTATTTCTTCACCGAGGTTGCGGTGCTGGTTCTCGCGGCCGCGGAACACCACGGTGACGCGCACCTTGTTGTGCTCTTTGAGGAAAGTTTCGATGTGTTTGACCTTGGTCTGCAGGTCGTGGCTGGCTATGCGCGGGTTGAGGCGGATTTCCTTCAGGACTCCGGCCTTCTGCTTCTTGCGGTTCTCGCGGTCCTGCTTTTCCTTCTCGTAAAGGAACTTGGAAAAGTCCATCACCTTGCACACGGGCGGGTTGGCGTCCGGGGAAATTTCCACCAGGTCCATGTTGGCGCCCTTGGCCATGTTCACCGCTTCAATGAGCGGCTTTATCCCGAGCATGGTGCCGTGCATATCGATGAGGCGCACCTGCGGGGACGTGATATTGCGGTTAACTCTTACTCTCTTGTCGTGGTACAAAACTGCCTCCTGTAACTTGCAGCGGCAAAGCCGCCAGCCGGGTTTAATGCCCGGTCTTATATTTTACCATTTCGGCGGGGTTTATACGAAGGCGAAATAAAGGCGGTAGTAGATCAGGCCGAAATACTCGTTGAGCGCCTGCCGGACCTCATCTCCCCCGCTGCCGGGCAGGAAATCCTTGAGGAAGCGCGGCGCGGCCTTGTCCGCACGGCGGGCCACCGGGAAAGGCGTGATTTCCCCCCCGGCCTGCCGGAAGAGCAGCGCCGCGCGCCGCATGTGGAAAGCCGAGGTAAGCAGTATCGGCCGCCTGTAGCCGCGCACGCGGCAGATCTCCAGCGAATAGCGGGCGTTCTCCCTGGTGTCGCGCGAGGCCTCTTCCGTGATTATCTTCGAAGCCGGCACGCCGAGGTGCAGCAGGTACTCTTTGGCCAGCGCGGCCTCGGGCTTGCCCGAGAACGGCGCGCCGCCCGAGAGCAGCAGCGGCAGGCCGGTCGCCTTGTGCAGGCTGAACGCCGCCGAGACCCGTTCCAGCGAGCCCGGTGACAGCCGCTCGGAGGCGGAGTAGACCTCGCCGCCCTCGCGTACCCCCCCGCCAAGCACCACTATCACGTCCCCGTCGATCTTGCCGGGCAGCTCATAAGCGCTCTCCAGCGGCCGCAGCAGCGCGTCCGAAAATACTTTAGAAGAACCTCCCCAGACGGCCGCCGCCAGCAGGGCGCAGACAATAGCCGCCGGCCTGCAGCGCTTCCTCAGGTACCACCAGAGACCGGCCAGCGCGACCACCAGGCACCCCGGCGGCAGCACAAAAGCCGAAAAAATTTTCTTGATCAGGAACATAAATCAATAATACAAAAAACAAAACCGCCAGGGAGACCCGGCGGCTAGCCTCTGCCCTATCCCTTTTTGCTCCAAATCTAATTTACAACAAATTTGTTGTATTCGTTTCAGTGATGCAGATAATGCGCTGTATAGGTGTCCACCAGGCTGCGGATCATACGCTGGTATTTGGTATGGTTGCGGCGCGCCTGCTCTTTGAAGAAGTTCACGCTGGAACGGCTGAGCGACAGGGTCACCTTAATGGTGTCCTCGGGCATGGCAAGCGCGCCCGGGGGCGGAAGGAAGTCACCCACCCTGGTCAGTTTCCCCACAGGCTTGTCACCGCTGGCTGTCTTTTTCATAATACCTCGCCCCTTTCCGTACCTTCTTTCATATAGTCTACACCGCATATGGCTATTTATCAATACTTTTATATGTATTATATCCGCACCCAGGCCGCCCCGACAACCGCCTGTCGCCAAAAACAAAACCGCCGGGCTTCCCCTGCGGCTCCAAATAGTCCAATAGTTAAGAACGTCCCCTACGCCTATTCTTTACGCCGTTCACTACAACTAGCCTTATGGGACCCATAACCACCCACTTGGCCACAACCGTATTCTTTGCCTCCACAATTAACACGCCATTTGCGAGAAACGAATGAGTTTTCATGGATTGTGACAATTTTTAATTTCTCTGGACAGTTGATATAACGTTCAGACACCTTTCGCAATTTGTAGTTTGTAGTACATGCTGCTTGAAAAAAGATTATCAGCAGTATTGCCAGTATTTTCACAGATACACCTCTTAATTTGAAGACGAGAGCTAGACCGATGAAATGATTCTACCAAAACTTCCCACATTGATGGCACTTGCGGGAACAAAACAGGCAATCATGCCGGGGCCGGGCGGGGTGTTGGTTCGAGAACCCGTTGGGGAAGGGAGGCTCAACCGCTTCCTGCGGTTGAGGGGAACCGCGCAACGGTTCCCTGCAGTCCGGGTTCGAGGGCCAATACCCCGCCCGGTCTCCCCGACGGATAAATTAGGAATTAGGAATGAACGTCCCCTCCCCCAGCCCGCCCCCCCAAAAAAGAACTCCCCGCTTGCGGCGGGGAGTTCCGGAACAGGGCGCTGTCCCTGTTTTATCTACTTCACCACGGGGATGCGCATGGCGTAGAAGGAGCGCCAGACGAAGACCACGCTGATGAGGAAGAAGACCGCGGCCAGGGTGTGGCTCACTTTCGGGTCCAGCGTGATGGCCAGCTCGACGGCCAGCAGGCCGAACAGCGTGGTGAACTTGATGATCGGGTTCATGGCCACCGACGAGGTGTCCTTGAAGGGGTCGCCCACGGTGTCGCCGACGATGGTGGCGTCGTGCAGCGGGGTGCCCTTGGCGTTCAGCTCGGTCTCAACCAGCTTCTTGGCATTGTCCCACGCGCCGCCCGCGTCGGCCATGAAGATGGCCTGGTACAGCCCGAAGATGGCTATCGAGATGAGGTAGCCGATGAAGAAGTAGTGGTTCACGCAGGCGAAGGCCAGCGTGGAGAAGAACACCACCAGGAAGATATTGAACATACCTTTCTGGGCGTACTGCGTGCAGATCTCCACCACTTTCTTGGAGTCCTCCACGTTAGCCTTCTTCACGGTAGCGTCCAGCTTGATGTTCTTCTTGATGAAGTCCACCGCCTGGTAGGCGCCCGTGGTGACGGCCTGCATGGAAGCGCCGGAGAACCAGTAGATGATGGCGCCGCCGGTGATGAGGCCCAGCAGGAACAGCGGGTTCATGATGGAGAGCCCCTCGTAGATGCCCTGCGGCCCCACGGTGCCGTACTTGGAGGACAGCAGCTGGATGATGGCGAAGATCAGCGTCGTCGCGCCCACCACGGCCGTGCCTATCAGCACGGGCTTGGCGGTGGCCTTGAAGGTATTGCCGGCGCCGTCGTTCTCTTCCAGGAACTTCTTGCCGTTCTCGAAGTCCACGTCGAAGCCGAAGTCCCTCTTCAGCTCTTCCTTGATGCCGGGGATGCTCTCGATGGTGGACAGTTCGAACACGCTCTGCGCATTGTCGGTCACCGGGCCGTAAGAGTCCACGGCGATGGTCACCGGGCCCATACCCAGGAAGCCGAAGGCCACCAGGCCGAAGGCGAAGATGGCGGGAGCCACCATCAGCATGCCCAGGCCCAGCGTGCTCACGCCGTAAGCCGCGGCCATCAGGGCTATGATAGCCATGCCCATCCAGTAGGCGCTGAAGTTGCCGGCCACCAGGCCCGACAGGATGTTGAGCGAAGGGCCGCCTTCCCTGGAGGCGGTCACCACCTCGCGCACGTGGGCGGAGTTGGTGGAGGTAAAGATCTTCACCAGCTCCGGGATCAGCGCGCCGGCAATGGTGCCGCACGAGATGATGGTGCTGAGCTTCCACCACAGCGTGCCGTCGCCGATGGCGGGGATCAGCAGGTAGGAAAGCACGTACGTCATCGCGATGGAGACTATCGAGGTCAGCCAGACCAGCATGGTCAGCGGGTGCTCGAAGTTAAAGCGCTTGGCCTCGCCGTACATGGCCTTGGCGATCAGGCCGTTGACCCAGTAGGAGAAGGCGCTGGTCACGATCATGCCGATGCGCATGACGAAGATCCAGACCAGCAGCTGAATCTGCGTGGTGCTGGACAGGGCGCGGGCCGCGTCCTCGGGCAGGCCGCTCTTCATGAACACTTCCGGCGAAACCGCCAGCAGGATGAAGGTCACCAGGGCCACGCCGGTAACGCCGTACGTCTCGAAGCCGTCGGCCGTGGGGCCCACGGAGTCGCCGGCGTTG
>Ga0209000_1000737_pt1 | contig 26190 bp, 19 predicted proteins | sample RifGroD2_FD_183998 | JGI IMG/M metagenome (GOLD analysis project Ga0209000, IMG submission 183998) | Groundwater microbial communities from Rifle, Colorado, USA - Groundwater D2 (SPAdes) (version 2) | ecosystem: Environmental > Aquatic > Deep subsurface > Groundwater | place: Rifle, Colorado... | reverse complement strand
TATATGCATACTGCTTAATGGATAACCATGTACATATGTTAATAGAGGTAACAGGAAATCCATTGGCTAAAATAATGCAAGGAATACAACAAGTGTATACACAGCATTATAACAAGAAGAATAAAAGAACAGGGCATGTATTTCAACAAAGATATAAAGCAATAGTATGTAACAAAGAAGGATATTTATTACACTTGATAAAATATATACATTATAATCCAGTAGAAGCAAAACAAGAAGGGGAATTAAATTATAAATGGAGTAGTCATAATGAATATAAACAAGGTAAAGGATATCTTGCTGACATAGAAGGTGTTCTAAAAATAATATCAAAAAACAAGACACAAGCAATAAAGGGATATATTGAATATATGAAAGGAGAGCCGGATGATATAGAAGAGATAGAGTATAGAATAGAAGAAGCACAAAGCTGCAAACTGGACCGAAGAGAAGATTATATGATCTTAGAAGAATTGATTGAAAGTGTAGTAGAGCAAGAAGGAATAGAAAAAGAAGAACTAAAAAAGAAAAAAAGAAAGCACAACATATCAGATATACGAAAAGCAATAATAAAACTAAGTGAAGAAAAATGTAATGTAACTAATAAGGAAATAGCTTATAAACTTGAAATGGATATAACGCTAGTGTCAAAAATAAAAAATGATAATTCTAGAATGAATGAAAAAGTAAAAAGGATAATGGAAGAATATAATAGTCTGTCAACTTGTCAAGCCTGACCCTGAAAATACAGTGTTGGAGGCTTTTTGTGCAGTTTATTCTATAGCATTCGGAGTTAAGAGAAAACAATTTATAACTATAGTCAATGGCACGCGAAAATATAGTATATTTTGGAAGGAAAATTTGACAAAAATAAAAATGTATGATAGTATTTACGAGAAAAAATCTCAAAATTGCAATAGTAATTAGTTTGAAATAACATATACTATTAATATATGAGAAAAAGCATAAGGAGATGGTTAAATGTTGTGTCAATTTACAGTTAAAAACTATAGAAGTATAAAGGAATCCTTGACTCTAGATATGCAAGCAACTTCTATTTCTGACCACACTGATGATATTATTACTGGAACAGATGGAGAAAAATTTCTTCCACTAGCTGTAATATATGGACCTAATGGAAGCGGAAAATCTACAGTATTAGAAGCTATAGCTAACTTATTAATGAAAGTAATGAGGCCGATTTGTGCAGTATGTGAAAAAGATTGTTCTGAAAAGCTTAAAAAAATACCAACTGTACCTTTTAAATTTGCTAAAGACACACTTAATTCACCAACGGAGTTTGAAATTTATTTTAGGGTTAATAATACTGAATATAATTATAATCTTAATGTTAAGAGTGATATAGTTGTTTATGAGAGCTTATATAAAAGAAGTATAAATTCTAAAAGAAAGTCAACTATTTTTATTAGAAATATAAAAAATGATAAGAATATTGAATTATCTGGAACTTTAAAAAAACTAAGTGTTTCAGAAGTTACAGATACATTACCTTTACTGTCGTATCTTGCAATAACTAATAAAAAAAATAGTACTATAAAAGAAGTGATTTCATGGATTGAAGAGGGAATAAATATGGTAGATTACGGAAATCCACATTTTGAAGCTAAAATTCCTATTTCAAGTTCTAAAAAAATAAAAGATTTAATTTTAACAATGATTAAAGAAATGGATATTGGTATTGAAGATTACAGAGTAGATGATAAAAACGAGAATAAGGTAAAACTGTTTACAAAACATATAGTGAATAATAAAGAATTTGAACTTGATTTAATTGAGGAATCAAGTGGAACATTTAAGTTGTTTGGAATCATGCCTAGAGTTGCGAAGAGTTTGATAGATGGACAAACATTACTTATAGATGAATTAGATGCAAAAATACATCCTAAGTTATTAAAGTATATAATAAGTCTATATAGAAGTAAAGACTCTAATTCAAATGGGGCTCAACTAATTTTTACTTCACATGATCTTTATACAATGAATAGTGAACTATTTAGGAGAGATGAGATTTGGTTTATTGCAAAAAATATAGAACAAGCTTCAAAAATATACTCATTGGTTGAATTTAAGGATGAAGATGGTAAGAAAGTAAGAAACGATGCGAGGTATGAGAAACAATATTTAGAAGGAAGATACGGGGCAGATCCATACTTGAGAAAAATTATTAACTGGGGGGACTTTTTCGATGAAACCAGGCAATAAAATAGGTTGGATGAGCAAGAGGAAAATTGGTGTCTTGGATACAGTAGAGAATAAATACTATATATTTTGTGAAGGGAAAAAAACAGAGCCTCTATACTTTAAAGGATTAAGAGATCAGATAGAGAAAAATTCTATATATAAGAATACAGTATTTATTGAAATAGAAGGTGTAGGTGCAGATACAATAAAAGTCTTAGAATATGCTGAAGTATATGTAAAAAGAAATGATATTCAAAATGCTCAAATTTGGTGTGTATATGATAAGGATGACTTTCCAGCAGTTAGATTTAATGCGGTTGCTCAAAGAGCAGATTATTTAAATAGTGCTGAAAGTAGCGTGAAATATAATGTTGCATGGTCAAACCAGTGCGTTGAATACTGGTTTGTACTGCATTTTGACTATTATGATTCTGATAATGATCGAAGGTTTTATAGACACTATTTACATGAAAAATTTAGATGTATTGGTTGGACAAGATATGAAAAAAATAATGAAGAATTATTTCAAATACTAATGGAAAATGGGGATCCTAAATTAGCAATAAAGCGTGCAAAAAAGAGGTTACAGCATTGTGAAGGATGTACAGATGCTGATGCTGTTCCAGCAACAAAGGTACATATGTTAGTTGAGGGTTTAGCAAAATATTTACCAGAGGATATAAGGAGTAAATTTATTTAAAAAATTTATATAAAAATAAAAAATATAAAGTATGTTTAGGGGAAAAGTATATATAAATTTGAATGTTTTATTTGGTAGACTGAATGCTTGTCCAGACATACGCAGAATAAAAAGGCTTTCAAGTCAATTGAAAGCCTTTTTTATCCCTAGACCACTATAAAATATCCCCCAATATAAGTAAATAGGGTCAGGCTTGACAAGTTGACAAAAATATGATGATATTTACATAGAGGTGATAAATATGCCAAGAAAACAAAGGATACATTATGAAGGAGCATTATATCATGTAATGGCTAGAGGGAATAATTAGGAGATAAGCCAGTGAGTATAGCAAGCGTTAAAAATGCGATTGACATATATGCAGGGGTATTTAATGACATATGTGATAATGATAAGCTGAGTAATCAGGGGAAGGTAGCGAGGAATCAAGCACTCAACCTACACCTATAAATCCTATACATAATTTACAGGACAGAAGAAATGAATTATTAAAGTATATGGATGTTAGTAGATACTATGATTCTGAGTATGCAAAAGGAATAGTTGAAGAAAACTGGAAAGAAAGAAGCAAAAAGTTTGCAGAAAGTATAGACATATATATTAGTGAATTGTTAGGTGAAAATGTTACGGGAATAGCAACGGTCTATTCCGAAAAACGCAGAATTTTGCTTAATATGCTCCCAAATGAATATAGGGGGATTGCAAAGGATCCAGAATATTTAAAAGAATTAAGAAAGAATTAAGAGAGCGTCAAGAAGAGTTAAGAAAAGATCGCAATACTGATATGAATATATTAGGGAAATTGGTTGATAGTCTTCCGAAAAAAGATAATAGAGGTACTAAAGAACAACCAAAAGAAGTAAATAATAAAGAGTTTGATTTTCAAGTGAATGAAATGAAGATGATGATTTATGTACTCAACTTGTAACTGAATCTGCTTTAGATATGAACAGTAATGATGAAATTTCTGAAATAGCAGACAGTTTTTGAAATACAATAGTATAGTAAGGTATAAACAAATTACCAAAGGTGGGCTAAGTATGGAAGACGTAAATTTTATAGAAAATAGAATAGGGAGATGCTATATTCTTGCATATGAATTTGTAAAAGAAAATGACGATTGGACATTAATTAATGGTGAGATAATTGGAAATGATAACGAGATGATGCAGCATGCATGGGCAGAAAAAGGGAAAGAGGTATATGAACCGATTTTGGATATGTTGTTTGAAAAGAATGAATATTATTCAAGGCATCAAGCAAATCCGATTAATCAGTATACACAAGATGAGGCCAGAAGATATATGCTTTATTATGGCAAACATTGCTTTTGGGAGAAAATTCCCGAGACAAAATTTGAATATGATTATTCGGCAATATCTGATGAAATAGTTGGTTGGATAATGCAAGGAAATAGAGAAGCTTTAAGATATATGATAGAAAATAGAATAGTTAATCCAGAGGTCATTTTAGAAAAATGGAAACAACATATAGGAAATGGTAACCAGATAGAAATTGACACTTGAGTTAAATGATATTTGATGGTTAATCGGAATGCGAAAACCACACAATACGAGGAGATATAATTATGACAAACTTGAAAGAAAAACAGATGAGTAATGAATCAGAACTAATCGCCTATCTTTCTCTATACATGCAAGGCACTAAGGATGAAAGAGATTTCTTTGACAGATTGTTTGGCTTAATGACTGCTTATTTATTTAAATGCTTCATTATTTCAACCTTCACTTATTGAGCAAGAATATATAATAAATTAGAATAACTCAAAGCTTGACCCTAATTGGTTTCCTGTTCGATTGATGAAGCACCAAGCGTGTATAAGCCAACCGAATAGGATACTCAAAAATATAAAAGACGCGGTTGAAGTAATCGATGTGATAAAATATGTATATAACTTTAAAACTAAAAATGAAGAATAAAAACAATTAGGTTTCAATAAAATTAAAAGACTGTAACATATATTGACAATAATTCTATAATTATGTAATATGATTTTGGGAGTTCATATTCTTCTTAGATTTCGATATAATCTAACAGTGCTTCATAGTATCTATGCAAGTATTCTGAGAATATCTACTTTCTCCTAACAAGAGGTTCAATTCCTCGCTCATTCAATAAGATGATGATGGTTTCAAAAATGGAGTTTCAAGCTAGTCTTTTGATTTGTATCCTCAGTATACAAGTGAGAAATCACTTATGTACACTGGCGATTAAACCTTGAAACAAGACGGATACCGGCACTACAAGAGTAAATATAATATATTTATGGAAGTATATAGTTATGTTAGAAGTTGCTCGAGTTGTGGCTTAAGCCTTGTTCCGTTTAGTTGGTAGGAGGATACAATAAGAAAGAAAACAAGGAGGATTTTGAGATGGTGATAAGAGATTATGAAAGAGGATTGTTATTTAAAAAAGGTAACTACATAAAATATTTAAAGCCAGGGAATTATATTTATCCTAAAACACTTAACTATGAGGTGATTGCACTAGATATTAATAAAAGATTTCATGTTGAGGGCAAAGATATTTCTATATTCTTGAAAGACGAGAATCTAAACAAAGATTTAGAAATATATGATGTAAAAGATAATGAATATGTACTTCATTTTGAAGATGAAAAGTTCAAAGGGTTATATACATCAGGCAAATATGCTTTTTTTAACATATCTAAAAAGCACAGCGTAATAAAGGTTGATCAAAACAATCCAGAGGTATCTGAAAATATCAATAAATCAATATTTAATATTGTAGGCGTAGTTAAATATGTTAGCATATATAGCGTAGCAAGCTTCGAAAAAGGAGTTCTGTTCTACGACAATAAGTACAAAAAAATACTTGAGCCAGGAATATATTTCTTCTGGAAAGGTGCAGTTACTACAAAAGTAGAATCAGTCGATCTAAGAAGACTTCAACTAGACATGGTAGGACAAGAAATATTGACTCAGGATAAAGTGGGGTTAAGACTTAACTTCGTTTGCCAATATAAGATAAAAGACATTTTGAAAGTTTTAGAAATAAGCAATCTAAAAGATCAATTATACATTGCACTTCAATTAATACTTAGAGAGTACGTAGGCATGCTAAACCTTGATGAAATACTAAAGTCAAAACAAGAAATAGGCAACTATGTTCTTCAAAAACTCAAGGACAAATCAGAAGACTTTGGAGTGGAGTTTATTGATGCTGGCGTGAAAGATGTCATATTACCTGGCGAAATCAGAGATATCTTAAATACAGTTTTAATCGCAGAGAAACAAGCACAAGCAAACGTTGTAATGAGACGAGAAGAGACGGCATCTACAAGAAGTCTACTAAACACTGCGAAACTGATGGAAGAAAACAAAACATTATACAAGCTAAAAGAACTAGAGTATTTGGAAAGAATTTGCGATAAAATAGGAAACGTATCACTGCATGGTGGTAGCAGTTTGCTGAATGAGTTGAATTCGTTGATTGGAAGTAATTCGAATAACAATAAATAACAAGTGAAATAATTAACTGAAAAAGATGATTTCTATATTATAGGTATCATCTTATTTTTGTTTGGTAAAAAGAGTAAAGTTCTTTAGGGTTATTGTAATATTATGCGAAATATGTTACAATTATTTTAATAATAACTTATTTTACATAGAACTTATTTTACATAGAATATATTAGGAAGGAGGATTAAAATGGTAGAAATAGATGGATATTGTATTAAGGAAAAGATATATGAAAGTTCAAACTCTATTATATATATTGGTACACAAGAGCATGATAATAAGCCAGTAGCAATTAAGATGATGGCAAAACAACATCCTACGCAAGAAGAAATTGCTAAATTTGAATTGGATTATAAGATATGCGCGGATATGAATATTGATGGTGTATTAAAAATGTATCTAACTAAAAACTCAGGACATAATTTATTCATTGTTATGGAGCATTTTGATGGTAAGTCTTTAAATAATATAATATCTTATAAAAAGTTACAAATAAAGGAGTTTATAAAGTTAGGAATAAAAATTGTTGATGTTCTGGGTCAGATTCATGCTCAAAAGGTTATTCATAAGGATATAAATCCTTCAAATATTTTATGGAATCCAGATACTGAACAAATAAAAATTATAGATTTTGGTATATCTACGCAATTAAAACAAGAAACCCAAGAAGCTATCAACCCTAAGGGACTAGAAGGTACATTGACATATATAGCACCTGAACAAACAGGAAGAATGAATAGAAAAATAGATTATCGAACAGATTTCTATTCATTGGGTGTTACTTTCTATGAGCTTTTAACAGGTCAAAAACCCTTTATTACTGATGATGTTTTAGAGATGATTCATTTCCATATAGCAAAGGAACCTGTACGCCCTAATGAAGTAAATAAAAATATACCCAAAACGATTTCTGATATTATATTAAAACTAATGTCAAAAAACGCTGAAGACCGTTATCAAAGCAGTTTTGGTATCAAATATGACTTGGAAAAATGCCTAGAGTATTTAATAAACAATGAAGAAATAAAAGAGTTTAAAATAGGTGAAAAGGACATACCTGAACAATTCGAAATCTCTCAAAAGTTGTATGGAAGGGATACAGAAATCAATGCTTTAATGAGTAAATTTGATTATATGTCTGAAAAAGAGATATCTCAAATGGTTCTTGTTACTGGCTATTCAGGAATAGGAAAATCATCGCTTGTAAATGAAATAAATAAGCCTGTTTTAGCTAAAAGAGGGTATTTTGTTTCTGGAAAGTTTGATCAATTATCAAATAATACTCCATATACACCTTTTGCTCAAGCTTTTAGTGGATTAATAAGGCACATATTAACAGAAGATGAAGGAAAAATTGTGGAATGGAAAAAGAGGATTTTAGATGCTGTAGGATCATTAGGACAATTAATTACTAACATAGTACCACAATTAGAAGCAATTATTGGTAGCCAGACTGAAGTTCCAGAGCTACCACCACAGCAGGCACAAAATCGTTTTAATATATTATTTCAAAACTTTATTAAAGCATTAGCAACAAAAGAACATCCTTTAGTTATTTTTATTGACGATTTGCAATGGGCAGATTTACCTACCTTAAAACTTTTAGAACTTATTAATACAGATTCTGACATTAAAAATCTACTTATTATTGGTGCATATAGAGAAAATGATGTCGATAGTGCTCATCCATTAATGGTAACTATTAGAGAAATAGCTGGAACAGGGAAAGAAATAGATACAATACGACTTACCCCTCTTGACTCGGGTAGTATAACTTTACTTATTTCGGATACTTTTAAGTGCGATAATTTCAAAACAAAGTCTTTGGCAGCATTAAGCTTTCAAAAAACAGCTGGTAACCCATTCTTTTTATATCAGTTTTTAAAATCCGTATATGAAGATAACTTAATATATTTTGATATTCAAAACGGTAATTGGGATTGGGATGTTGAGAAGATTAAAGAAAAGGGTTATACCGATAATGTTGTTGATTTAATGATAAATAAAATGAAGAAGTTGCCACAGCAGGCACAAGAAATTCTAAAAATGGCGGCCTGTTGTGGTAATGAATTTGACATAAATACACTCTCGATAATAACATCAAAATTAAAATTAGAAATAGCTGAAGAATTATGGATTGCACTTCAGGCTGATTTTATTATTCCACTTAATAATAATTATAAGCTTATTAATAATGATATTAATAATTTAAATGTCTTGTATAAGTTTTCACATGATAGGATTCAACAAGCAGCATATTCTCTAATTGAAGAAGATGTAAAAAAGCATTTGCATCTAAAAATAGGTAAGCTATTACTAGACAATACACCTGAAGATATGCTTGATGAAAAAATTTTTGATATCGCTAATCACTTAAATTTAGGTGTAGAATATATAGCGAATCAGAATGAAAAAAGCAAACTATTAGATTTAAATCTTCAAGCAGGAATAAAGGCTAGAAAGTCATCAGCATATGATATTGCACTCCGGTACTTTGAAACAGGAATATGTTTACTAAGTAAAGATTGTTGGGAAACCCAGTATGATATAACGCTTGTATTATATCTAGAAGCATCAGAAGCTGCTTACTTAAGTACTAATTTTGAAGTTACAGATAAGTATGTAGAAATAGCTATACAACATGCAAGAGAATTATTAGATCAAGCAAAAGTATATGAAGTAAAAATACAATCTTTAATTGCACAAAATAAACGTGTTGAAGCAGTAATGATTGCTACTCAGATATTGAAGTGTTTAGGAGTTAAACTTCCACAAAATGCTCAAATGAGCGATGTTTTAATAGGTTTTTTATCATCATCAATTAGATCTTTGAATAAAGACATTGTTAAACTTCCAGTAATGACTAATAAAACCAGTATTGCTGCAATGCGTATATTATATATGGTAATGTCGTCAGCTTATATTATTAATCCTAGCTTATTTGCATTAATTGTGTTTCGTTTACTTATCTTATCGCTTAAATACGGGATTCATGATAAAACAATTTACGGTGTCGGTGGAAATTCTATAATGATGTTTACACTAGGGAATTTTAAATCAGGTTTAAAATCAAGGGATATGTATGTAAATTTATATAAAAAACTAAATTTAATTGAGACCAAAGCAAGTTATTTATTCTGTTTTTATATATTCTACGAACATTATGATAAAAGCCTTAAGGAGTTAGCTAAGCATGTCTCTGAAATCTATTTGATAGGAATTGAGACTGGGGATACTGAGTATGCAGCTTTCGGTCAATATTTATATATTAACTTTAATTATTTGTCAGGCGCTGAACTTACTGAACTAGAAAAAAAGGCAGAAGCCGCTGTTTATAGCATAAATAAATTAAAACAAAGAACAGTGCTCGAGGTAACTAAAATATATCATCAAGCCATTTTATATCTAACACGAGAATATGAATACACTGGTAAATTAAGTGGAGATGTTTTTGATGAAGACAGTGCATTACCACAATTGATTGATGCTAATGATAGAGCTGTAATTGGAAATTTGTTTTTAGTTAATATGAGTTTGAGTTATTTATTTGGCTTATATGATAATGCTTCAATTTATGCAAAAAAGACAAAAGATTATTTAGATGCGCTAGCATCTATGCCAATTGTGCCAGTATACTATTTTTATGATTCTTTAATTATAATTACACTAGCAGAGAAAAAGACGAATAAAAAACAAATGTTAAGAAGGGTAATAAATAATCTAAAAATACTTAAGAAATACGCACATTATGGAGAAGATAATTATCTACATAAATTTTATTTAGTTAAAGCCGAACTTGCAAAAGTTTTAGGTAAATATCTAAAAGCTGAAGAATATTATGATAAAGCAATTAGTGCTGCAGCAAAAAGTAATTTTATAAATGAAGAGGCGTTAGCGAGTGAACAAGCAGGTAAATTTTATTTTTCTAGAGGTATGGAAAAAATAGCTTTGACCTATTTAACACATTCAAAGTATTGTTATGAATTATGGGGAGCTATAACTAAGGTTGCTCACCTAGAAAATACTTATCCGGAGTTGAAAACAACATCAAATAAAAAAATATCAAAAGATATTACTGCTAATAGAACCTATGTAACTTATGATAGAAATACATCACAAGCAAGTGAAACTTTGGATTTAATAACAATAATTAAGGCATCGCAAGCAATATCGGGAGAAATTGTATACAGTAGTCTTATAAAAAAACTAATGAAAGTAATTACTGAAAGTGCTGGTGCACAGAAGATTATGCTTATTGCAAAAAATCAAAATACATTTTATAAAGAGACTGAATATGATGTAAGAAATACTGATGAGAATACGGTGAAATTTTATTCTTTAGACGCCAGTGAGCAAAAGAAATTTCCAGAATCAATTATTAACTTTGTTAATAGAACAATGGAAACTCTAGTACTTAATGATGCAAGCAAGAAGGATGAATTTGAAGCCGATGCTTATATAAAAGAAATAAAACCCAAATCTGTGATTTGCATGCCGCTTATATATCAAAATAAACTAAGTAAAATTTTATATATAGAGAACAATCTTACAATTGGAGCCTTTACTGAGGATAGAATACAACTATTAAATCTTTTGTCAGGACAAATGATTATTTCTATTGAAAATGCTAAAATATATACTAATTTAGAAGAACTTGTTGAAGATAGAACAGTTGAATTAAAGCAGGAAATTGAAGAACGTAAAAAGGCTCAAAAATTGCTTGAAAAAATGGCTACACATGATAATCTTACTGGACTGCCTAATCGAAAGTTATTTTTAGAAAGACTAGAGCAAACAATAGATTTTTCTAAACGTTATAATCTATCATTTTGTATACTTTTCATTGATTTGGATGGGTTTAAAGCAATAAATGATACATTTGGACATGAAAGTGGAGATATAGTTTTAAAGACAGTGGCAGAAAGGTTGTTAGACTGTGCAAGAGATCATGATACTGTTACTAGACTCGGTGGAGATGAATTTACTATAATACTTGAGAAAATTAATAATAATTCAATTATAGACGATATTTGTAATAGTATAATTACCCAAGTAGGTAAACCTATACTTTTAGGTGAAATAGAGGGGAAAGTCACTCCTAGTATTGGAGTAAGTATTTATCCAAATGATGGAGATAATATCAATGATTTGGTTATGAAAGCAGACAGTGCTATGTATGCTTCTAAAAATGGTGGTAAGAACAGATATACAATTTACGACTCGGGTAAAGTTGATTAAGATACTGCTTAAAAGCATTGTAAACAGCCAGCTTGCGTATTCTAAAACTTAGGAACTAGCGACGCAGGGTGTGCAGGTTCAACTCCTGTCATCCGCAGAAACATTTAAATTGTGTAAAAAGATCTATCTTGACTATGTAGTTGAGATGGACTTTTTATTTTACCCAGTACAAAAAATCTCAAAAATGTTGCCAAATTGAGGGTTGAATTGCGATTATGATGTGAGACAAGGTAGATAGATAATAAGTGTAGTGCAAGGCAGATTACAAATCTGTCTATTTTGGCTCTTTATATTAAACTGAGTTTTCCAAAAATCGACAAAATATTTTAAAAGGTGTATAATATACTTATTAAAGAAAATATGATATACCAATGAGAGGTGGTAGGTATGAAAAGGATTGACATTGTTAGGAAAGCTGAGCCACCATTGGCAAACAAAAAAGAAGTTTATGAATTGATAAAATTTTACTATAATGAAGATTATTCTGATTTATATAGTGGTATAAATGAAAAATGGTCTAAAGATAATCCTACTTTAATTAAGAAAGAAGAATTAGTGAAAGAGGAAAATGTATTATTATTAAAAGTATATAATATTTGGAGAAAAAAAGGTTGAGAGTTTAACAGAAAGTCAAGTAGGAGAAATACAAAGTAAATATAATGCCAAATTTGATAAGGCGAAAATAAAGATATTATAAGTGAAAAGTCTTCGATGACTGTAGAAACACAACAACAAACCAGTACTATAAATGCATTTCAGAGATTGATACATGATAATCCTCGTAGTGAAAAGGTAGATGTAACTACTAGTCCGCCTGACGAAAGACAACTTGCTATATCACCAGATGGGAATACAGCTACACCGGAAGATATATTTAATGGAGATATAGATAATCCTTCTCAGTATGAAAGATTAATAATGGGATCACAAGTTGTACAACCACAAAATGTTGCAGGGCGAAGTTTGTAAATTGGAAAAATAATCAGAAGAATACATTGAAAATATAGGGAATAGATAGGAGTAAGAGGTATGCACACTATTTATTCTTTTTTGTCGTTTGTTATTGCATAAATCACCTATATTAATGTATAATAATACTAAAAATCACTAAGAAAAGAGGCGATATTGTAAACATAAGTGGTCAGGGCTGAAATATACTCTTATTTATTAAATATATTTTATCTTGATTTTTGTCAAAACATTATGTATAATATATTAAATTGAGTAATTGTAATTTTCTAAAACTGTTTTAATCTCTTTGGGTTTAGTTCCCCGTCGGCTTGCCGCGTTCTTGTCATTGCGAGGAGGTTCTTTTGACGAAGCAATCTCGTTTTTGAAAGATGAGATTGCTTCGTCAAAAGAACCTCCTCGCAATGACAACCTGATACCCTGTCAGCTTGCCATGGGGAGATTCATTGATACTAGGAGTAGTTAAATATAAAAACTAAAGTTAAAGTCAAAAAACTATAATTAAATATAACAGATAAAAGGGGTGATTTTATTAAACTATATGAGTGGGATGAAAATGAAAAAGATAGTAGAGTATGTGTCGAAACAAATGGACAAGAAATTGTCAAGAATGTTAAAAATTTAGATTAGAGAGGTGAAAGGATATGATAAGTAAAATACATATTTTTGCAATAATAACATTTGGGTTACTATTTTTAGTAACTAGTAGTACCATATCAAATGCAGCAACAGAGACAACACCAACGGGACTGACCGTATCGTGTACACCATCAAGTGTAACAGGATATAACACAACGATAGGTCCATTAACTACTACACTAACATATACAGATGGTACATCGAAAGTAGTAACATCGTTAGCAACATATACTAGCAGTAATACTAGTGTGGCTACGATATATGGAACTACAGTAAAGAGTGCTACAACAGAAGGAAGCTCTACGATAATAGCAACATATATAGAAAATGGAGTAACTACTACTGGTACATGTATAGTAACAGTAGCAGAATTATACGCAAGTATGGATCCCACAATAGTAAGCTATAGAGCAATACCACTCGCATGGAATAACAACGCAGGACATGGACAAATAGTATTAACATGGTCACAAGTAGTAGGTGCAAGCGGGTACTATGTAGAAGTATATGATGGAAGTCAGTGGAGTAGATACGATGTAGGAAACACAACAATATGGGACAGCAGTCAAGGTCGAATCTATCCAAGTGAAAGTATATTAGCAGATTACATAGATAATAGTGTAACTACAGAAATATATCGTACCCAAGGTACGGTAGGAGGAGACTTTACAGACCTAAGGGACAATCCAACGAGATTATACCAGAAAACATTAGGAACAACATATGATTCAAACATAGAATATCAACTAAGAGTACAGCCATATAGCTCAACAGTAACTCAACTATGGAGTGGGAAAATAGTAGAGAATCAAGTACCAGGACCAATAGGGACACAATCAACAGTAACAGTGGTGCTACCAAACAGAACAGACATAACTGCACCAACAGGGTTTCAGTTAGTAGAGTATGATGCAATAAATAACTACACATCAGGAATAATAACAATAACGGGGAAAGACACAGAAAGTGGACCAAATGACATAATACCGAGTAGTACGGTGGGTCTAACATTACTAAGTACGGAAACAGTAGGACAATATATGACAAAAAAATATAAAGTAAACACAAATGGACAATATATATTTACAGTAAAAGATAATGTGGGATGGACGACACCAGTAACAGTAAATGTAACAGACATAAACGCAGTAAAACCAATAATAATATTTGACAAAGAAGGCAAAGTAATAACAGAAATGCATTTATCGGAAGATACACAAAATGCAGGATATATAAAGTGGGATGTAGTAGATATAGTAGGTAACAGTAGTAAGTAATCAATTAATAGGTGGAGTAATGAATAGAACAAGGGGGTATAAAAATGAAAAGGATAGTAGCGTATGTAATGATAGCACTACTGAGTATTAGTAGCATAAGCTATACAAAAGTAGAAGCAAGTGATGTAATTCTATCAGATGTAAAAATAGGGGACTGGTATAAATCAAATGTAGATACATTGATAGGAAAAGGAATAGTAAAAGGATTCGCCGATGGAACATTTAAACCTAACAACACAGTAACAAAAGCACAATTTGTTAAGATGGTTATAACATCAATGGGTTATAATGAGTTACAAAATGGGGGTGTTTACTGGGCAACTCCATACATAAATAAAGCAATACTGTTAAGACTATTATCGCCAAGAGAAGTGACTTCAGAAGAATTTGAAAAACCAATAACTAGAGCAGATATGGCTGTAATTATAGCCAAAGGCTTACAAGAGAGATACGCAGACAATTTGGAAGACTATGCAAATCTTTTAAGTGATTATGAAAGCATAAAAGATATATATAAAGAATACGTACTAAAAGTATACTCAAAAGGAATAATAGGGGGATATACAGACGGGAAGTTTAAAGCAGATAATGGACTAACAAGAGCAGAAGCAAGTACAGTAATACTTAGAATGATAGAACCAAATGTAAGGTTAAAAGTAGAAGATGCTATTTCGAAAGAAGATGTGACAAGGCTACAGAGTTATGAACTTACTAGTGGGCAAATAGCTAAAGACCTGAGTACTCTCCAAATATCGGTATATAAAGGAAAAGCTGAAAGATATTTTGAAAACTTTATATATGGTATAGATTATACAAAGCTACAAAAAGATGATGTGCCTTGGAGATTTGCCTATATAGAGGCAAAGGGAGGAGATAATAAAGAAGACGAAGACAAGATGATTAAAAGCTTTATAGACAACCAGATAATAAATGAAGCAGAGTTTATTACAAATGATAACCTTATATATAAATCTAATACAGGGAACATAATGATTAGAGGAATACTAAAATATAGTTATACAAGTACATTAGAAGCTAAAATAGAAAAGAATGTTCAAATTAAAAAAGATGTAGAAGTAGAAATAAATGGACAAGCAATTGTTAAAAATGTTAAATATTTAAACTAGAGAGATTGTTAATATAGGTGTGTACATAAACCAAAAAGGTATATATACAAATGAAAAAATTAACTAATAGTATTATATTAATTTAGTTATTTTAAAATGAAAGGAAGTGAAAACTTCTGATTTATAGTTAGATTAGTGAGGTAATAATATAAAAAATTACCCTAAAATCTAACACTTTGTTAAGTAAACAAAGTAAGGTATTATAATACCTTAAATCAGAGAAAATATATGAGAAAAAATTTGAAGAACATTAAAACATTTATAATTACTTTGGTATTAATGTGTACAGTGCTTTCATTTGCAGGTATTGCTTATGCTGCGACACCAACTAGATCGCCAGCACCACAAATTTCAGATCAGCACGAGATAACATCTACTTTGAGTTGGATGGCGGTATCAGGTGCAACATCATACAAAGTGTATAGTAGTGACACAATAGATGATGATGGTAGTTATAGACAATGGGGCAATGATACTACTTCCACTAGTATGGAACTTAATTTGGCACCATATAAAATATATTATTTCCGAGTATCCTCAGTTGACAATAGTGGACAAGAGAGTCAACTGTCTTATGCTAGATTTGTAAAACCATCGTTTTTTGATCCACCGGTGGTAGACTATCTAGATAGTCCTCATCTAACAAATTCTATAAATTTACATATGCCACTGTCTTATAATGCGACATCATCTGTGATATACGCACGTGATGAGAGCCTTCCACATGTAACTGATGACGAATTTCCTAACGACTCCAAAACATTGAAGTGGGAAACAGGTAATGATGATTTTACAATAACTGGCTTAAATCCTGGTACGGAATATACAATAAAGGTATATTCAAAACGTCTAGGTATACTAAGTAGTGGGTGTGACGAAAGATCTTACAGAACAAGACCTTCTGCACCAACAAACTTTAGTATAGAATATAACGGAACTGCATCGTATACGTTAAGATGGACAGGAACACCAGATGCGGACAAATATAAGATAACTGCAAATTACTACAAAACTAGTAAGCACGACACTGGAGTTAACACGAAAACATATGATATTCCAAAAGGTACTACTTCTCAAAAAATAATTATTACTAAACCAGATGAGTTTTTTACACTTACCCACTCATATGATTTAGTCGCATACACGGATGAATCAGGTTTATGGTCGGAGGAAGTTAATCTAACAGAGCTACCACCGGCATCACCACTTACAGGGTTGTCTGTTGAATTTCAAAAATCAGATAATCCACTTGGACTTGGTACAAAGATAGGCGACTTAATCACTAAAGCAACATATGAAAATGGTATAACTAAAGAAGTACAAGCTACATCATATGTAAGTAGTAATACGAGTGCAATCATTATATCTGGAACTCAAGTAAGAAGCACTGATATAGCAGGAGAAGCCGATATAAAGGCAACATACATTGAAGATGGAAGAACCGAAGAAGCTTCTTGTCATGTATCAACAATACCGGAACATCCATATGAAGCTGCAGTTCATGATATGAAAATATTGTGTACACAATCAACTCAAATTGGATTTAACAAAATAATAGGTACATTAACCACGTTAGTAAATTATGAAGGTGTCACTTATGATACTTATGTAGAAGTGAAACCCGATTCATATACAAGCAGTGATACTAATGTGGCAACAATAAGTGGAAATATAGTAACTAGTGGTACAAAAGTAGGAACGTCAGTTATAACAGCAAAATACAAAAAGTATTCAACACACTATGGTAGGACAATAGAATATTCAACTACTTATACAGTTACAGTATTAAAAGAATTAACACCGGGGGAACAACTATCGAAACCAGGGACGCCGGTATCCCATAACATAACGGGTACAAGTCTATTGGAAGCAACTTTTAGTTGGGATTTAGTGTCAAATGCAGCCTCATACAAAGTGTACAGTTGTGATACTGAATATGGCACATATACACTTGTTGGTGAAACTATATCAAGTGAGATTAAACTTAGGTTAGTGCCTGGAAAAAGAGTTTTTTTAAAAGTGTCTGGAGTTAATGACTGGGGAGAAGGTGATAAATCTACTGCTAGAGGTACAACCCCACCCTTTGAGAAACCAACTGTAGGCTTTGGAATTGCACCTTATATGCTTCACTTGTATCCGATTCTACCAGATACAATAGATTTGAATATTAATTTGCCTGAAAATATAGAAAAAGGTGAGGTTTTTGCATATGATCGATGCGACATGACTGTTGTTGCTTATAGTGGGGTAGCTACAGGATCAGGTAGATACACAATAACAGGATTAACGCCAGGTCATAATTACTATATAAAGGTATGTTCAATATACGAAGATACACTAACAGGTGAAACCCTTCGCAGTAGTTATTATGGTGTTTCACAGGAAACAAGGCCTAGTACACCACAAAATGTAACTGTAAGTTATGACGGAGCTAAAACTGTCACAGTAAGCTGGACCGCATCACCAGAACGCGTGGATACCTATAGAGTAGTAGCTGATTCTGGAAATTGGGGGCAGCTAAATGTTGTAAATCCAGGTAAAAGATATGATAGTGGTGCTAGCAATCTTTGGATTACTGCAAGTACAAATACTTCTATGACATTTGAAATTTTGGATTACAGCAAATATATTGTAAGGCCTTGTACGTTCAGTGTACAGGCATACTCAGCTGAGACTAATAGTTATTCGGATGGTTCGATTGCAAGTGCAATACCAACAGCTTACCAAGACAGTACTATAGTTGCTGTAGAACTTCAACTTGTATTCAGGCCTGATATAAAGTTAGGGTCATCAAATGATATGATTTTGCAAGAAAAATTTTTTACAAGTAACGTAAGTTGTTTCCCTAATATGCTTAATGTTATTTCAAGTAGATCTATGGGTGGACATTTTAATGCAGGGCTAGATTTTGTAAATACAGCAACACCTGTAGTAGCTGCTAAAAACTATGATTTTAATTCTGAACCTATTAAATGGAATTATGATAATAATAGCGTATTGACAAATGGCGCTACGATTGGCTCTTATGTGACGGCTGATCCTACAAGTAGTGCTATAGCATACACTAGGGTTAAATTTTTTTATGACAATGGAGCCCGTGTATTTGATCTTTATAGAACTTCAGTGGCAGACAAAAGTCCAGATTATATAGCTGAACAGGCAAAAGGTGGATTATATGACCCAGATTTTATAAATGTTGGAACATGTAATGGATATATACTATCTGCTACAAACTTTGCTCCATATTTAAATGAATTTACAAGTATGGGAATTGGACCAAAGAGCTGGGATAACTTATCAGGAGAAAAATACGCCAAGGTAGGTAAAACACAAGTACGTACTGAGTTTGTAAAGACTGGTAACAAATTGAATATTTATAATATAGTGAATGATGGAACACGAAATGTATTGATAGATACAAGTAATGGTAGCGCCAGAATAAAAGAGAACATACCATTAACTACAGGAAGTTCTACATTCTCATTATTATGGAATGAGCAGAAGTATACAAATGCAAATACAAATACTATTTATAATGGTAATCCTCCGCTTGGAGCTGGTTATACATATGTGGGATATAAAATTATATATACTAACGGAATTAATTCATTATATAATGGAACGAGCGTATCCAACTTGTTCGATGGTGTTTCTACGAGTGCAGGTAATGCAAGTGGAGATATAGTAAGTCCAAATAAAACGGCTAATGTATGCTTTATATGGAAGCAAAATGCTGGGGGAACAGTAACGGTAAGACACATAAATGCTAGTACTGGTGCTGTATTTGGTTCTACAGTAGTGCCTATAACAAATATGCCATCTACTACTAATATTGCATATAATTCCTCAGCATATGGTTACTCATCTGTAAATTTTGAGGGTTGTACAAATGTTGGATATGCATTTACAAAGACACCAACATATACACAACCAGCTATGGGACAAACAGCATCTGCGAACTACACAGTACCGGTATCATTTGTGGCGAATGACACGAATAAATATGGGTGGGTAAACTTTTACTGGAATGTAGCTCCAGTATCAGGTATAAACGCTAATATACTTTATAATCCGCCAAACTCAGATAATCTTATACGAAAAGACTGGACAAATAATAACCATGCAGTGGTATATTACGAAAATACAGCAGCTAAATATAGGACAGACCCTGTGGGTAGATTATCTGGAGATTTGTACGCGATAAATCCGTTTGCAAGCAGGTCACAAGGACCAGAAACTAACGGTACTTACCAAAAGGATGTTACTATGTATTATACATGGTCATGGACAGAAAGTTTTTCACGTCTGGTAACGGCTAGATATCCAGATGTAGTTACCCAGTTACCCGATGTAATTGTTCAATTGCCGGATATAATTACTCAATTACCAGATTCAATTACTCAATTGCCAGATACATATGTTAGAAACAAATATGGACGAATTATATCAGTGATACCGGGGAAAATCATAAGAACACCGGGAGAAATCATAAGAACACCAGGGGGAACTGAAACAAGACCAGGAGGAACCAAAACTACACCTGGAGAAACCTATACTTATACAGTATACTGGACAGAACCGAGAAGTTCACAAGCTAGTGCTGTCTGGAGATATTCGGGGTATTGGGATCTATATAATGAAGTTGTATCAAATAATGCATTAAAGAGCACCCCGTACATAAGACATTATGATACAGTATATTTTAAAGAAGGTAAAAACATATATCTAGATGCTGTACCTGGAGCGTGGGATAGCCATGCGCAGTGGGTAAGTCAACCTTCGGTTTCGCAACAGCCTACATTACCTGCTAATGGTTATGGATTATATGGTAGTTGGTCATCATCTACAGATGCGAATGCCTACTTTAGAAGTGATTTTCCAAGTCCAAGTCAGCCACCTTGGAATGGTGTTATTAATCCTGGTAGATATAGTATAGATTATACTCAACCAACCGTAGCGATAAAAGCTGATATAGGTACTACATCAAGCCCGAGTAAGCTGTCAGCTATACAACAGAACAAGTGGTATGGTGGACCAGGATATGAACAAATAACAACAACAGCAACAGTCTCAGACATGAATAAAAGTGTATATAATGTGACAGGAGATAAATCAGGTGTATGGTACGCAAATATGACAGACACAACAAATGCATATAGCGAAAACTTAACACTTGGTGGTATAGCTGAAACAAAACCAGTATTAATAGACCATAAGGATGCGGATAATCAGGATACAGCTAATACAGAAGGTATGAACACAACATCTCAAGCTACAGGGGTGCATACAGCGCTACTAAATGTAGAAGACTTTGCAACTAATACAAATCAGCTGATAAACACATATTTACTAGATAACATGAAACCAACGATTACCTATAGTGGGGCAGGTGAAGGGACAGAAACTTGGTTTAATGTGCCAATTTCAATAATAGTGAATTTTAGGGATAAAGATTCAGGTTTAGATAAACTGTCATACAGACTAGAAAACGAAGCAAGAGATACCACGACGAGTGAATATATAAATACAAATGAAGTAGTAAAAAATATAAATAATAATAAAGCGGGGCAAGGAAGTGTAAGTAAAAATGAAGAACTGAAAGAAATAAAAGCTACAATAATTATAGGGGAAGTTGGGGAAACAGTGCATCCAGATGGGGAATATTATCTTTATATAGATAATGTTGTAGACCCAGTGGGGAACGAGTTTGGAAGTGTCCAAAAGGGACCATATAAATATGATGCAACAAGACCAAGTATAGATATAAATTTCAGCGGTAGAGTAACAAATACTACAAGGGTAGAGTATATAGCAGATAGAACTAATAAGATAGATATAAAAGTATGGGATAATTTATCAGGTATTGATAAAGTAGAATATGCACTAATAAATTCAAATGTAGATAAGACGAGTGATCCAGAAAATGAAGGAATAACAGGATGGCAGTCACTTCATACATATAATGGGATAGGTAATAAATATATAAGTATTGATGGAAGTAATTCATATTTAGCAACCATAAAATTAGATGAGAGCAGTGTTAATTGGAAAAATATGAAGAGCGGATGGTACTACTTACATATTAGAGTAACTGATAGAGCTGGAAATGTAACTTTATTAACAGGAGATAATACTACAGATATAACAAATACGCATATTGAAGTAAGAAGACCAAATGTTCCAAGATATAATGCTATAAGAATATTTATAAATAAGGTAGTACCAGAAGGAGTAGATGGATTTAAATTGGCAGATGTAGCTGATCCTAAATGGAAGGGTACCTTAGAGGGTAATAAATATATACCAACAAGGGAAATGCCAGCTTATAACAATCAAATACCAAGTAAGATAAAACTAGGATACAGAACATACTATGAGCTAGATACAGTAGGATATGGACATTTGAAGAATGATCACATACATGTAACATCTAGATATTTTGTAAATACACCAAAAGGGTACAAAGAAGTGTATATTTATCTGCCCACTGATAAATATAGTAATGCATATGGAAAACAAACAAACTGGTCCAAAGATATAGTAAGACAAACTGGATACACAGGTGGGAATATAGATGAACCAGGAGTTATAAAAACAATAGACTTTGCAGGAGAAAAGTATAGATGGTTTTTTGAGTTTTATATTAGACCAGATGCAAAATTTGTACTAAAAGATTCATTAAATTATGGATTAGTTTCAAACAGTATAGATTTATCAAGAAACGACCAAACAAAATTCTTTGTAGATACAGTGACGAGTCCAAATCTACTTGTACTATTTCAAATAGATGCAGACAAGTATACTGGATATGCAGGAGGATTTGATACTCACTTAGACTATACACTACAAGATAATACATGGGGAGGGAAAAATGGTGTACTAAATCCTACAAACTCTACAAGCTATGGAAATATGAATCCAACAGGGAAAAACTTGATAATGGATTATAATGAAAATGGGGAAGTTGGGGAAGAGGATCAAAATGGTGATGCAGATCACGGTCCAGATCATGGTGAAGCATTCTGGTACGATTTACAAAACACACTTATAGATGACTTACAAAGTGGTTCTGGTTGGAGTGGAAATTAAGAATAAAAAAGCTTGGCTTTGCCGAGAATACTGAAAATGTATTTATTACAGACAATGAACAACCTCGTAGCTTGCTACGGGGTTGTTCATTGTCTGTAATAATAATTGAATATTTAAGCTTTGACCCCATTAGCCAGGGCAAATAAAATGAAAGTTTAATAAAAAAACTATTGACAATTGACATAATATGGTATATCTTATATAAGGATTTGCAAACAAGGAGAAAAATAAAGATGGAAAATGCAATGAAAGAGTTTGAAGGAAGTTTAATACCAGGTCATGAGGGAATAGGTACAGAATATTTTATAAGAGTTCCAGGTGATTATTATTTAAAACCCATAATAGCTCCTTCCATAGTAGCCGCAAGGAGAGATGAAAAAACTGGTGGATTATGTGCTATTGGTCCTGAAGATCTTTGGGGATATACTAGAAATATTGATAAAGAACACTATATAAATATAATAGGCAATTTTGAGCAAATACCTAAGGGTGCTGTTTTATTTTATAGTGATTGGGCAAAAATATTAAGTAAAGTACCGAATTTACCAGAACTTATAAAAGAAAAAGACACGAATTTTGATTTAAGACACTTAACGACTGAATCAGCAACAGAAACAGTGACTATAGGCCTTGAAGATTTTGCACGAGGAACTTATGATAATGAAGATTATATAGGAAAAGACGCTAGAGTAAAATTATCACAGGAAACTCTTAACAGCATAGAGCCTGTTGAACAAGTAATAGATATGAATGATTAGTAGATTGAAAAGATGAGTGGAAGTTAAATTCTACTCATCTTTTTGTATATGATATACTAAAATTGACCACCTGTAATATTTGAAAATTGACCACCCTTGTGATAAAATTCTCCTATATATTTTATAGGAGGAACGAAAAGGATGATATCAATGAGTGAAAAACACGATGTACTACAAAAATATTGTTATGATGGTTTAGGTAAACAGACTATATCAAAAGAATTGGGTATTGCTAGAAGTACTGTAAAAAAGTATATATCAGAGTTTCGAACATATTGGAGGTGTATATAAAACAGTAGTATACGATAACATGAAAGTTGCAGTAGCAAAATTTGTTGGAGTTCATGAAAAAGAAGCAACAGCTGATCTAAAGAAATTAGCATTGTATTATGGATTTAACTATAGATTATGTAATGTAAGGCGTGGTAATGAAAAGGGACATGTTGAAAAGAGTGTTGAGTATGTAAGACAGAAAGCTTTTAGCGGAAACATAAAATTTACATCAGATGAAGCAGCTAATATTCACCTGCTAAATGTGCTAGATAAATTAAATATTCAACCAAAGAAGTATTATGAAAACAAATCCCCCAAAGATATATTAGAAGAAGAAAGACAATCCTTGCTAAAACTAATGCCTACATATGATATCGCTAGGTTTACTGAGTTACGAGTAGATAAATATTCAACGATTACTATTGAATGTAATAGATATTCAGTGCCTGATATGTTAGTAGGTAAGTTTGTTACAGTTAAAGTTTATACTGACAAAATATATTGCTACTATGACAAAACAGAGGTTGCGGTTCATGTGAGAAGATATGGATTACAAGAATGGTCTATGACTATTGAACATTATAAAAAAACATTAATTAGAAAACCTGGAGCTTTGGGAGGTAGTTTGGCATTTGAACAAATGAATAGCCAACTAAAAAACATCTTTGTATACTACTACAAAGATGCACCTAAAGATTTTGTTCATCTGATAGAACTAGTATCAGATAAAGGGTTAGATAAAGTACTTAAAGCTATCACTCATTTAAGACAAAAAAGAATAGCTATAAATACTGAAAATATAAAAGTGTTAGTAAATAACACTACTATAGATTATTATACAATAAAGTCAGATAAAGTCAACAGTGAAATAGAGGAAAAATCAAGAAATACACTTAATAAATATAAAGAAATACTTGAATATAATAGTAACCTTAAGGAGGTTGTAAATGGCTAAACCTGACAGACTATCAGATATAAAAAATTATTCAAAAGATTTAAGACTTACATATATAAACAGAAATATAAATGAACTAATAGATTAAGCTAATACAAAAGATCAAGGGTATGAAGAGTTTTTAAGTAATATTCTATCACTTGAGTGTGATCAAAGAAATGAGAATGGTAAGCTAAGCAGAATAAGGCTTGCAAAATTCCCTTACAAAAAATATTTGGAAGATTTAAAAATAGAGCATTTACCCGAAGACGCCAGACGGAAGCTTAAACAACTTGAAACACTGGACTTTGTAAAAACAGGACAAAACCTAATACTAGCAGGTAACCCTGGTACGGGCAAAACTCACATAGCAATAGGACTTGGAATAAAAGCCTGTATGCAAGGATATAAAGTGTTATTTACAACAGTACCAATGCTTATAAATAGGCTAAAAGAACATAGAGCAGCAAGAAGTTTATTGTTATTAGAAAGACAGTTTGAAAACTATGATTTAATAATAGCTGATGAGCTGGGATATATATCATTTGATAAAGAAGGCAGCGAACTGCTTTTTACACACTTATCTCTTAGAGCAGAGAGAAAAAGTACAATAATAACTACAAATTTATCATTTGAAAGGTGGGAAGAAATATTTAAAGATCCAGTAATGACTGCTGCAATGGTAGATAGACTTACTCATAAGTCTTATATGATAAATATGAATGGTAATTCTTATAGACTAAAAGAAACTGAAGACTGGTTAAAAAACCAGTAATAATTTTTTTGACACTAGGTGGTCAGAATTCAATTATAAAAGTGGTCAATTTTCACTTGACAAATACAGTTGAGCGAGTCTAGTGGTACATGAATTTTATAAAAATGGTAAAATATGAGGAAAATGTCAATTATTTAAAAAAAACATTATTGACAAATGGAAAATAATAGGATATAATACATTAATATATAGAATTAAAAAGAAAATACTAAATAATTGGAGGAGATTGTATGGGTTTTTTTGAAGAAAATAAGTTTTTGGTACCATGGGTGATAGGTGCTGTAGTAGGATCAACAACTATGAATCTAGCTCACAACTTATTCGACCCAAAGTTTAAAGTATTAGGTGATAAGGACCCATCAGGTAAAGTGCCACAACATCTTACAGGTGAGGTGCTCCAAGGCAATTCAAGTACTACAGTTTTTGGTAAGCCAAACACATATGAAATAATAATTCCAGAAGGTGTAAAGCCATCTCAAATATTTGAGTTAGAATTTGTGAAAAAGGATGGGCATATTGACTATCTGACTGTAAAAGAAAAAGCAGATATGGATACGGTTACTATTGAAAATCCAGATAGTCATTGGATGTCGAAACCACCAGCGGAGCTGGTGAGAATAGAGTAAGCAGTAGCGATGAGGATGACAAAAAAACTCCTGTGTTGTATAATATACTTGGTGTCGAAAGCCAGTATAAAAAACACAGG
>Ga0209000_1000736_pt1 | contig 26240 bp, 60 predicted proteins | sample RifGroD2_FD_183998 | JGI IMG/M metagenome (GOLD analysis project Ga0209000, IMG submission 183998) | Groundwater microbial communities from Rifle, Colorado, USA - Groundwater D2 (SPAdes) (version 2) | ecosystem: Environmental > Aquatic > Deep subsurface > Groundwater | place: Rifle, Colorado... | reverse complement strand
GAGTTAGTGGTGAAGGGTTCAGTAGATGGATTAGTCGATCATATGAAATTGGTAGATATTTAATTTGGGATTTTGGTTATAAGTGGGTGGTAGCAGATGATTTTGAATTAATATGAATTAACAATTTTAATCATTACGAGGAGGTTTAATTTAAATGACAGAAAATGAATATCTTCAAGAAATTGACATTATCTATACTCAATTCAAAAGTAGCAATCATTCAGAGATGGATCATGAAATTTTAGCGACTAAATTAATGTGGTTAACTATGGATTATAAAGAGGGAACAAGTAATAATATGTGGAAGGATGATTTTTAAAATGAATAAAGATAATGACAATATTGTTAGCATGGATTATGAAGGTAACGTTTATTATGGTAATAATCATGGCAGAATTGATATGGATGGCAGACCAGTAGAAAGAACCAAAGAAAAATTTCCTTACAGTTATGATGCTTATGTTACTTGGAAAGGTGATTACAATAAATATAAAGGAGATTGTGTATATTCTGATAGACTTTTACATTGGGATTGGGATAAGTATAATGAATGCGTTATGGAAGTGTGGGGAAATAAGGGGCAGATTTTCTATAATAGAACTCCAAAAGATATTGAGAAATTTTTAAGTTTATATTATGACAAAGAAGTTAAATTAACTATGATAATGGAAGGATGTAATGTCTCAAATGGTTTCCCTTATTGGATATTTTTCTTTGGAGATAAGTAAATATAATCTTAAAAATTTAATTAATAAAAAGAATGAAAGGTGGATACATATGATTGATGTTTTGAATAGTAATACTCTTAAAAAGCGTTTTGTTAAGGATTCTGATATCCCTATTTCCGTATTCAAAGAACCATATTTTACAAATAGAGTTAATCTTCTTGATGAATTATTTGATAGTAAATCCAAATGGGAAGAATTTGTACAAGAAGTTTCTATTTTCGAAGATGAGCAACAGTATTTTGAGCATTATAATCAAATTAAAGATGCAGTTATTGATCATATAAAAAGTAAGCCAGAATACCAATCTTTCAGCAATTATGATTTTAATACCTACAAGGTTAATAATTATGGCATAGGGGATCATGGAGTATTTAAACCAACAAATAATGGCAAACGACTTCTGAGCTTTGATTTGAAAAAGGCAAATTTCCAAGCATTTAAACATTTTGATTCTAATCTTTTAGATAATTGTAACTCTTATGAAGAATTTATCTCAAAATTTGTTAAATTGGATCATATTGTTAACTCTAAGTATATAAGACAAGTTATTTTTGGTGCTTGTAATCCAAAACGTCAAGTTACTATTGAAAAATATTTAATGAGTTATATTCTGAATATTATTATTGATTCTATTGGTGTAAAAAATGTTTTGTCTTATATGCACGATGAAATAGTTATCGATATTACATCTATAAATAATTCAATTGTAATACAACTCATTAAAGATGTCTATAATTATAGTTGGTTAAAAGATATTCAAGTAAAACATGAGGAATATGTAGTTTATAAAATACCTAATACGGAATTTTATATTCAATATTTTAATGATGGTTCTTATAAATTTAAGTGTGTTCCTGCTTTATTTTATCCTATCATCATTAAGCAATTTAACGGACTATCAGTTGATGACGAAGATTTAACTTTCTATCATGAAGGATATTTAAGTAAGTTTATAGAAGTTCCTAAGTTTACATTTAGAAATAGAGAAGGAGAATAAAATTATGAATATGAATTATAAAGAGTTGGTATTGAATGATTCGAAATACAATTTTCTTAAAGAGAATGAGCATTTAGGAAGTAATATTATGTTATTAACTTTATCAGGAAGTATTTCATATGGCACAAATATTGCTTCGAGCGACACAGATATTAGGGGCATTACATTAGAAAGACCAAATGAATTATTAGGATTAGATATTTTTGAGCAATTTGAGAACAAGGAAACAGATACTACGATTTATGCTTTTAAAAAAATGATTAATCTATTATCAAATTGCAATCCAAACTGTATTGAAATTCTTGCAACAAATCCAGAACATATTTTAATTATGAATGAAGAAGGTAAATTGTTAAGAGACAATATCGGACTATTCTTATCCCAAAAAGCAGCTAGATCATTTGGTGGATATGCTACCCAACAACTTAGAAGATTACAAAATGCATTAGCAAGAGATTCCTACGAACAAACAAAGAAAGAAAAACATATTTTAAATAGTATTAATGTACTTCATCTTCAAGAATATTACAATTCATTTACTGATGAAAATATTAAATTATATATTGATAAATCCGATAGAGAAGATTATGAAACTGAAATTTTTATTGATGTGAGTTTTAAGCATTACCCTCTCAGAGATTTTAAAAATATTCATTCCGAAATGAGTAATGTGATTGTAAACTATGATAAATTAAATCATAGGAATAATAAGAAAAGTGAGGAAAAGCTTTATAAACACGGCATGCACTTACTTCGATTATTAACAATGGGAACAGAAATACTTAGTGGTAAACCAGTAACAACTTATAGACCAGAAAGAGAATTTTTGTTAGATATTCGTAATGAAAAATACACATATGATGAAATATTTGAAATGGTTGATAAATATGAAGCTGAGTTTATGTATGCTAGAAACAATAGTCCATTACCAAAAGAACCTGATTATAAGAAGATTAATGAATTAACAATTGAGATTTGTAGAAAGGCAGTTGTGTAATGATAGATAAAAGTAAAATACCATTCGATGCGCTTGTTGTATTAAACACTTTAAAACAAAATGATTATGAATGTTATTTGGTTGGAGGTTGCGTTAGGGATCTTTGTTTAGGGAAAGAACCAAAAGATTTTGATATATGCACCAATGCAACACCAGATATTGTTTTAGGTATTTTTGAACCGACTCATAAGATAATTCCCACGGGTCTGCAACATGGAACTGTGACACTGATTGGTGATAGTTTTTATAATAATCAAATAATTGGTTTACCTATAGAAGTAACCACATTTAGAAATGATGGATATTATTCCGATAATCGTAAACCTGATTCAGTGGAATTCGGTGTAAGTATTGAAGATGATGTTATGAGAAGAGATTTTACTATTAATGGACTTCTTTATGATGGTGAGAAAATTGTAGATTTATTAAATGGACTAGATGATTTAAAACAAGGAGTTATTAGAGCAGTAGGAAATGGATTTAAACGTTTTCAAGAGGACTCTTTAAGAACTATGCGTTGCATTAGATTTTCAAGTCAATTAGGATTTGAAATTGAATCCAAAACATTTGTGGATCTTAAATGTTGTAATGTTCTTATTCAAAATATTTCACAAGAAAGAATCAGAGATGAGTTAATTAAAATCTTATTATCAGATAAACCATCTGAAGGTATTAAATTACTATCTGATTCAGGATTATTACAATATATTCTTCCTGAACTCAAACTCTGTGTAGGATTTGACCAACACAATAAACATCATAATAAAAATGTATTCAACCACATTCTAAAGGTCTTAGAGAGCACTCCTGCCGTCTTAAATCTTAGGTTGGCAGCACTATTTCATGACATTTCTAAACCTGAGACTTTTTCAATTGATGAGAATGGACAGGGGCATTTTTACTTACATCATAAAGTTGGCGCAGATAAAACAAGAGAAATTATGAAGCGTTTGAAATTTGACAATGAAACTATAGATAATGTATGTATTCTTGTTTATAATCATATGAGTAGATATCCAAAATTGAGAGAAGGATCGGTAAAGAAATTATTGAGACGTTTAGGAGAACACAATATAGATGATTTGATTGATCTTATGATTGCAGATATAATTGGTTCAAAACCACCTTATGATTTTGAGAGTGTTGTTTTGTTGAAGAATGAGTTGAAGAGAATTATTGAGACAAAAGAACCTATTGCTGTTAATCAATTGGCTATAAATGGACATGATTTGATTGAGTTGGGAATTAAACCAGGAAAAAGAATGGGTGAAATTTTAAATGAATTATTGCAATTGGTTATGGATAAGCCAGAAATGAATACAAAAGATCAATTATTGCCAATTGCAATTTCTAAAATTTAGTTAATATTTGAAAGGAGTGTAAAAAATGGATAGAGATAAAAATGTTGTTTTGGATAAATAAGAGAAGAAAAGAATACGAGGAAGAGAAGGGGAAATGGAAACAAAGTAATCAATTTTATTATCTTTTAAAAATTTGTAAATCAGTAAATTTTCCATAATTTCCAAAATCAAAATCAAGCTATAAGCCACTTTCAGAGTTCAATAAATCCATTAAAAATTGCATTTTATCCTATAATTTCTATAATAATTAAACTAAAGGAGTGAAGCCAATGAAAGAATACACAGCCAAGGAAATTCTATTTGAAAATCAGATGGATGAATATGCTCAAATTATCTATAAATATCCAATTAGTCATGAATACTGTATGATAATCTTAAAAGTTATCGCAGAAGTTCAAATGAAAACTGCGCTTAGTGGAGATCAAATAGCAGATGATATTAAGAAGTTATACTTTAAAGAACTCACAACTATAATATAATAATTGGAAGGAGGTGAAAAAATAATGACATGCAAATATAGAATTAATGGATTATGTGAAATACTTGATATTGAATGTGATAATCCAGAAGAGAATAATCCCAATAACTATAGTATAGAGACTGGGTTTCCTTGTATCTGTGATTGTTTTCAAGCAAAACAATAAAATAAATATCTTACACCCATTGCAATAAGGATGTAATGGGTGTATAATTGAGATAAGAAGTAAAAGGAGCGTGATCTAGATGGCAAATTGGCTAATCGACAACAATTCTAGAAGACATGGGATGAGAGACTTAGTTTTATTAAATTTTTCAAAGAAAATAGACAATTGCGTTTGTGCAGTATATACGGAGTGGAAGCATATGGAAACTTATTCTGTTGTACAAATGGACAAAAATACACTTTTAGAAAATTTAACTTTTGATCAATGGAAGAAAAATGTTGAGCTACTTACAGGGCATCATATAGACTGGTCAAAAATAGAGGAAGGTTCTGATGATTACCGTATAAACAAAAATAAAAACCCATTGTAAATATTTAACGAAAGGATGATTTAAATGTTTGGATTTACTAAGAAAGCTAAACATAATGAACTAATAGACATTAAAAGAGGTGATGTTTTTAGTATACATGGCCCTAAAAATATTTATTACATAATAGGAGGAAATTCTAGTAGGTTTAATCCTAGAGTTGGCGTATTGCCAATAAGTGAAACGAATTTATCTATGCTAGAATCTGAAATCAATGTCATAAGATATTGTATACCATTTCAAACAGTAATAGATAAGTCAGAATTGAAAGAAAAGATATCAGAGATTTCAAGAGAAACAATGAATCAAATTAGTGATATTTTAATCGAGTTAGGCAAAAAGGAAATGAATAAGTGGTTGGTAGAAAAGAGATAAAAGGAGGATGATTTGTAATGAGTGGGCAAAAAGATAAATTAATTAACCTACTAACTCTTCCAATCGGAACGGTTGTTAAAGTGAAATCAAAACATGAAATAGAATTGCTAGGATCTGGTTTTGTTGGAATTTGTCACGCAAATAAATATGGTATAATAGAGATTGTTCAGCCAGAAACTGGGTGTTACTATATAAAGGATTTAGACTATGGTTGGGATGACAGGCTTATTGAAAAAGTAGATGACCCCATAGGAATTTATTTAGTAGAATATGACGGTACTATCTCATCAGAAAAATACTGCTCTAAAAAAGACGGAAAAGCAAAAGATTTAATAATAGAAGGTTATAAATATGATCTACATGAATTTAACAATATTGTCGTAGAGGAACTTTAATTCTTAAAAATATTGGATTTTATAAAATTGGAGGTGATTTAAGATGAATTTCTTAAATACATGTATTCTTAATATGTTCTGTCAAAACAAGTGTGCTAATTTTACTCATGGGTGTTCCGGTGTTCTTATACAAGATGAAAGATGTAGTGCCTATAATTATGTTCAATATTTACTTGAACACAATCACAATATTGCTGATTTAATTAAACAGAATATAAGCAATTAAAAAGGATGTGAATCAATGTTTAATTTCTTTAAAAAGAAAGTAGTGGAAAATGTGAAACCACGAATTTTTCACTGTCATATGTGCAAAGGAAATTATTATAGAGAAGATATTGATTTCTTGGAGAGCAGAAAATTATCTAAGATTATTTGTATAAAGTGTGCCGAGTATATTAAGGGTAATTTAAATAAAATTGAGGAGCATGTACATACCATGAAAAACTTAGAAACCATTATCAAAAATAGAGATGCTTTAAAGAAATCAATTGATAATATTTGGACAGAAATATTTACAGTTAAGAATGGTAGAGAAAAATGGTCTGACTTACCAAAAGAAGATCAAGTAGTACTTGGAAAACTCTACAGTTTGAAGGATCGCTATTACAATCAATTAATAGCATTAGATTTTGTATTGAATGAACATAATAGATTAGCAGATTATAGAACGGATAGAAATTATGAAGGATTTGTAGACGAGAGATTCTTTGCGAATTTAACATAAGGAGTGATTTTTATCTAAATTTAATATTCCTATAGAAAGGAGGTGATTCATATAAATGAGGATGCGCGGATACACACTCAAAGAAATGTCCCAGATTCTAACACAACATGGATGGAAACCATCACACAGGAAAAGTTCGCATATAACTTTCCAGAATGAAAACACTAACGACCATATTACATTAGTCGACCATGGAAATTCAAAAGAAATATGTAGGCCATTGGCAAAGAAATTGCTGAAGCAAGCTGGACTATTAGAATTTGCTTATCAGTGTTAGAATACATATAAAAATAAAATATTGTTTTAATTAAGGGAGGGTTAATTTCATGGTTATAAAATCTAAACACTCTAAATATAATTTATCGTGGATTAAGTATATTTTGCCAGTTAGGATAAACCAGATGTCAGAATCAATAGGTGTTTATAAGTGGTTAGGATTAATTTATTGTAAATAAATATGAAGAGGGTAGGGGAGTGATATAACCATGAGAATTAAAATCATAGCAGCCATTCTAGTCGTTTTATCCGTCGTGATATATGTTAGTATTAATGATGGTAGTAAAGAAGCGTACAGGTCTAATTCTGGGCTTACAGTGAAGATTTAAAGGAGGTTATCCAATGGAGACGGTAGAACCAATTAGAGATAAGAAGAAAATTGAGGAAATGAAACAATATTTAAAATCTCAAAGTCTTAGAGATTGGGCATTATTTACATTGGGAATTAATTCAGGATTAAGAATTAGCGACTTGCTTAAATTCAATTTGTCCGATGTAGTAGATTCAAATGGAAAAGTAAGAGATCGTATTTCTGTAAAGGAAAAGAAAACAAGTAAAACAAAAACCTTTCCATTTAGTTCTAACGTGGTCGATGCTTTGACTGAATATGTTGCTTCGCTACCATCTACTCAGACAGTCTTATTTGGGTCTAGGAAGGGAGATAAAGCAATCACTAGACAAAGAGCACATGAAATATTAAGTAAAGCAGCAAAAAAAGTCGGCATAAAAGAACAAATTTCGACACATTCTTGTAGAAAAACTATGGGGTATCAGGCATATATGGCAGGAGTTGATGTCACTAGAATACAGTCCATTCTTAATCATTCTAGTCCAAAGGAAACCTTGCGTTATATTGGTATAACCAGAGACGAACTAGATAATGTCTATCTTGAATTAAATTTGTAATAGAAAGGATGATTATTGTGAAACAACTAACCAAACGTGAAAAAATTATTAAAATATTATTAGAATGGAGAAAGGATGATGATAAATAATGAATGTAATTCCATTAATCAAAACAATTCTTGAATCTTTTGAAACTCTAAAATATGAAATGGATTCTATCAACCAGAAAATTAGAGATATCCATTCAGAGCAAGATGATCTTTTGCATGAATTAGAACTAACTAAATTTAATGCATGTGAAGGATATCAACTTTCAAAAGAGCTTCAAATATTAAGACATAAAAGGAGGCATTACAAAGATCAAGAGGAGCAGATGGATATGATCAGAGGAGTTATAAATAAATATAAATGGATAATTAATGATCTGAAACCTTTGGTTAAATTGCTTGAAGAAAAGGAAAACCATCAGATACATAGACAATACACACCAAAAATCAGGACTAATTTAAAGTTAATTAAATTAAAAGAGTTGCAAACTGCAAAGTAAAGGAGTAAAATAAATGTATCCATTATACTTTATCCCAAAACGTGTAATTCAAGAATATCAACAACACATCCATGGTGGTAAATCTCTAACCACTCCAATTATCAAACGTAAAATTAGTGCTATGATTCATGCTACAAAATATTGTAGAATTGATTTAGGTAATAAAAAATATCAACACAGGTTTGGTCATTGTAAAATGATTGTAGAAGAAAATAACTTAACTGTATCAAAAGTTGAATATACAATTATTGGTAGTGTTCATGGAAATGATGGAAACCTTTATAATAGAATATGTAAGAAATATTATGGTTTGAATGATAAGCATACTGAATTTGCTGAGACTTGTAGAAATAATATTGAAGGAGTGTGTTAATTATGAAGAGAATTGTTGCATTAATGATTGATGAAAATAAACAAGATAAGTTTCAAAGTTATGAAGGTGTTGGACATTATAATGATGTTAAATTTATTCAGTGTATGTATAGATCAGAATCGGAAGTATTAGGAGACAGAGACAGAGCGATAACAGAAATAGAAAAGGAAATTCAGTCATTTGGTAATCCAGAAATGTGGTTTATTCTTGATGGAGATAAATTATATGTGGAAACAAAATATAAAATTACAAGTAGGTAATACCAGAAATGTTGATTTTATTTGCTAAATAAGAAAGGAAGATTATATAATGAATATTAAAGTTGAATACGATGGTTCATATCCTAACGCATGTCGTGGTAATTTAAGAGTAATTGAAGATGGTGCTATAATATTTGAAACAGAAGATTATTCTTTCCATTCAACAGGATCAGTTTCTTTTACAGAAGATTGGCAAGAAGTTGTCACTAGAGGATCTTTAGAGTGGGATAATGATGAGTATAATAGATTTTTAATTTTTGCAAGTAAACATCAAAGCAAAAATTATATATTATCTGAGGCAGAAGATATTATAGAATCAGTAAATGTTTGTTGTGGAGGTTGTGTATAATGATAAAAATACCCAAAAGTCATATCATAATCGGGAAGAAAGAATTAAACAAAGAAGAATTTAAACTTATTAAAAATAATTTAGGTAATAAACCAAGAGGTGGATTATGGGCATCTCCATATCATCCTGATAAAGAATACATATCTGGTTGGCATGAATGGTGCTCTAGCGAGATGGATCATTGGTTATCTAATGATTCCGTTGTATTAGAAATTAAAGAAGATGCTAGAATTTTCACCATAGACAGTCAAGACGATTTAATTGAATTTATTAAAATAATTGGTATAGCAGAAGATGAACTAACAAAAACTTTGAAGTTCAAAATGTTGTCTTATCCAGATTTCGAAAAAGTATCACAAATATTTGATGTGGTTTATTTAACAGAAGAAGGCCAATGGGATACAAGATTTTCAAACAATGGTTGTGACTATAATCTATATGGATGGGACTGTGAAAGCATTTTAATTCTAAACTATGATTGTATAAAAACATGGGAATACAAAAAATTAGATATTGTGAAGGAGGATAATTAAAATGAGTTATAAAGAATGTTTAGAATTAGCAGGAGCAAAGGTATTGGTATTTGAGAATTTTGGTAGTTATCAAGGGGATTGGTGGGCAAGAGTTAATTATCAAGGTAAAATAGGATGGATACATGGTAGTTTTGGGTCTTGTTCAGACTGTGATGCGTTTGAATCAGAATTTTGGGATGAAGGACATTATGAAGACGAAGAAAGTTATGAAGGATATCATGATCATTATGATTTAAAAGATGGTTGCAATAAGTGTAAAGAGCTAAAAATAAAGTTAATTGAATTTGGCAAAGGATATCTAGATAGAATTATGAATTAAGAAGACGCTGAAAGAATCGCTTCTGAAAATCTTGAGGGGGATATGGAGGCTCAAGAAATGGTTGACTTTATTAAATCAAATAATAATGCAGGAGGAATTTAAAATGGAAGAGAAGAAATTATTATTACAATTTATAGATGGTGGAATTGTAGATATTAAACAAGATAATTGGAGTTCTCCCGGATGCGAGACTTGTGATTATGGAAGTAGTTACGTGAATGAATTGAGTGTTTATTTAACAAAATATAAAATTGTAGCAGAAGTAAATCAAATGTATGAATATCTTTTAAGTGATGGAGATTTGTTTAAGATATTTCTGCGTAATATTGAAGAAATAAAGGCAATGACCGAAATGCAATTTATTAATTGGTTTGAGTTACAAATTAAATCTTATGCAGAGGACAATGGAGCAGGAGTTGAATATAGATATACAAATAAATAACATAAAACTTCGATTTTAAGTGATAATAATTTTAAAAAAGGAGAATGAGAGATGTTTGATAAAATTGAAAGTCTAAATACTATTGTTGGTCTAAATTTAAATCTACACAAGTTTTATATACCTGACACCTATGAAGAATATCGCAATCTTACTGATAAATTTGACTTATGCACTATCAGAACAGATCACAAATTCATATCAGAGGATTTGCCATTCTACATATTTAATAAACAAAAAGACAATGATGAATATCTTGATTTAATTTGGGATGAAGCACAAGCAAAACAATATAAACTTATCATAAGTGATGGTATTAAGTATGACAATATTCAGAAATATAATATGGTTGCTAAAATACAAAAGAATGGAGATTTTATATTCGAAGTATCAGATTTAAAAATTCCACTTAGACATATGTATAGACATCCTTCATCATTACTATCGTGTACTGGAAATTTATCAGAGGCTATTCACCTATGGCATATGTTTAACAAAAGATATGGAATTGATAAACTTATAATTAGAAGGGATTTATTGACTCTGTATAATTGCGGATTATTTGACAAGTGGTTAGAGGTAACAAAATATCCGATTCCAGTGGGTGTTAAAAGAGAAAATATAGTGTTTTGGCAAATAAAGTAAATCAAATAGAACAGCAATTTTAAGTGTTTGAAAAAGAAAGGATTGATTATTAATGTGTAAATGTGAAAGCTTTGAAGGATATAATTACAGTAAATTAAATCATTATTATAGACAATCTACAGGTATTGAAACTTGTATTTTTACCAAGGAAAGAAAATGGTTTATTGAAACGTCAGTAGAAAATACTAAATTCTCTACTATTCAGATTTATTATTGCCCTTTATGTGGAAGGAAATTAGATTAAAAAGTCAGTTTGGTTGAATTATAAAATTTTAAGAAAGAAGATGATATTTTGAAATCTACAACAATATGTGATATTTGTAAAAACAAAAATTCTCACTGTCCTTTATGTATAGTTAGTGGAACTTACAAGTGGTTCGATGCAAAAGATGGATGTTGGAACTGTGTTAATCAAGTAGATGAGGAATGTAAAGTAAAGAATAGTGAAGTTAATTTAGGTGATAATACTTGTGAAAATTTCATAAAAGATAAAGATGTATATGTAAATATTTAGTAGTAAAATTATCAGATTAAAGGGGATGAATTATAATGAAAATCACACAAACATTAGAAGTTTCAAAACAAGAAAAGAAGTTAATCTATGATGCTCTTGAATCATACATTAAATATCTCACAGAAATGCTACCAGACAACCCAGAAGGTAACTGTAAGACATTAATTAATACGACTCTAACTGATACCAATAGATTATTATCTGAGATGTCACAGAGCATGTAAAATTAATTAAAGGAATATTAATCCAACATGTCGAATTATCTATTAATCAAATTAAATTCAATCTCAAAGAATAGAGGGTAATTAAAATGAGTATAAAGTTTCCTGTACCAAAATGCAAAGAATGTAATTTCCATAAACATAATTCATTCTTAAGAGGTTCGCATTTTTGTACATTTGAAGCGACTAATAAGGATGAAGTAATGGAATGGATGAAAGTCCCTGGTAGAGATATGAAGACGAGTCCTCAGTGGTGTCCAAGAAGAATTGTAAATGACCTATAAATCAATTTTGAAAGGATGTGATTAAGATAGAATTCAAATCAAAAGTAAATTGCATTTTTTATAGACGTAAAATATGTATGCTTCATTATCCAAAAAATAAATGTGAAGGATTATGTAATAAATATAAAGAAACAAATTATGGTGAAACCAAATTAATACTATTTATAATGTTACTTGTTTTAACTTTTATGACTTATGATTTGTTATTTATTAAATAGTTACGATGAATTTAGTTTTTGAAAGGAGAATTAAATAATGCAAAGAAACCTAACATTAGAAGAAGTAATAGTACTTAACAAATCTAAAGTAGAAATGCTTAAAAATAAATATAATATTCAAATTAATGTTCAAACACATAGTATTGGTATGGGAGATAAGGGATATGATTATGGTATTTACAATCCTAAAAATGGTAGGTCGTGGTCAAGTGATATAGATGGAGAGCGTTTGGAAACAGATGTGTTATGGGTAGTTTATTTAGATTGAAAGGAGATTAAGTTATGATAATAATTACAATGAAAATACCAAGACAACAAAACAAATTTTACTATACCGGAGACGCAAAAAATTATCTAAATATACCTATCACAAGTAATGAAAAAGTAATAGGCACAATAACCAAAATAATTAGTAGTACAGATGATTATATAGAGGTTGAAGGAACTTTATATAATGCCGGAACAAATTATTTCGTTGAACCAGATTTATATCCTTGTGATGTTGAAATTAGATAATTATATGAATTCCCACTTTCATTTGGATAGAAAGGTGGATAAATATTAACAAATATAACTTTACTGAAAATGATTTTGAATACTTACATTTAGTAGTCGGAGTTATATGGGATAGTAATGGAGAACCATGTTTCAATGGAGTAAAACTATCAGAAGAAAACTTATTAGAGTTATTAGAAAGCGAGGAATAAATAATGTATAGTTCATCATTAGATTTTTGGTATAAACGCAATGAAAACAAAACAACCCTAACTAGTACAGATTATAAAAATCAACTTAAAGAAATGTTATCAACTACTTCGCAAACCGTAGATGACCTTTATTGTTCATTGAAAAACGAATTAGAGAATGAAATATTAGGAACTAAACAGGAAAGAGAAAAAATAGATCAAGAGACTAAAGAAATTTATAAAATATTAAGTTATAAAATTTGTGAAAATTTAATTAAGTTAAAACTTCCTTGGAAAGTTAGGTTTTTTAATAAAGTGACTTGTCATGGTGTGGGTATTTATAGTTCAGGAAGAATTATGATATGTTATAGTCTCAATAATCACATTGATAATTGTTTTGAATGTATATTGTCAGTGAAAGAAATTAAAGAATTGATAAAATAGAAAGAGAGGAATAAATAAGATGAATCAATTTAAAAAGTGCTCAATCCTTAAAGATACTAATAGTAACTATTCTAATTCTTCAGATAAACTTCGCGATATTCTCCCATTCGGAGAAATAGATAGGACTACTAATAAATATGCACATGGAAGAATAATGCCAATGACTGAAGAAGATAAAGCAAGAGATAGAGAGGATATTAAGTCGTATATGAATAATAAGGGACATATTTTCTCATTAATATGTTCTTGTGGGCATATAATGAGTGGTATTATCACAAATAATGATATCTATGATAAATTACATTGTGATTGTGGATTGGTCTGGAAAATAAATAAACCTTATAAGGAGATAGAAAACAATGAGTGACAAAATAATCCAAAAATTATTAGAAATAAAAACTGATTTTGAGAAAGAGAAATTTATTAGTCAAGAATCTTTTAATAATTTATTTTCTTTTATGGTTAGACTTGAATTGGATAATGAGAATCTTGAAAAACAATTGTCATACGCTTTAAAAACTGGTGGTGAATATTTGGAAACAGATAAGATATATAGGTGTATTAATTAGATTTCCAAGTATTTAAAATCATTCTTTCAAGCTATTTTAAATTAGAAAGGAAATGATAATATGACATTTCAAGATAATAAGTCGCTTAAAGAAATTATAAATCCAATAGTTAATGTATGGTATGATAGAGATGGTATACCTTATTTAACTTTAGAATTTGATGCTAAATTCATGGATGATAAGGGATTTAAACATAAGGTAAATGCTAAAATTAATAAAATAATGTTAAATAATATCGAACTAAATACTGAGACTAAAACCATAAGAAGTGAATATAATTTCATACCCAATAAACAAGAATTAATTAGTAGAAAAATAACTTTTGATTTAGGATGTAATATTAAAGATGAGACGATTACATGTAAAATTAAGGAGTAATCCATACATTAAAAGCATTATTTCAACGGGTAGGAGGATATATTTAATGAATTGTAAATATTGTAATTCAGAAATTACCAAAGAACAAAATGATTGTTATTATGGTTGCTGTGATGGAATTTGTGAAAACAGATATAAAAATATACACAAACAACAATATTGTAAATTATGTGGCATGAAGATAACCGAAGAAGATAATAGATACTATGGAGGATTCTGTTCTGGTGGCTGTGCAGGTGAATATGACGAACTTCGCAGAGAAAGAGAATCCTGCAAATAAAATTGTCAATCTATTGTATTTATAAACTATAAAATAATTATTTGTATTTCTATAATTAATATGTTATACTATAAATAAGGAATTAAATAAATGAAAAGAGGTTTGCAAAATGTTTAAAACTTGTTGTATTTGTAAAAAGGCCATTGAAAATGAAGGATTTATGACAACATTAACGAATGAGATTTTCGCTCATGGAATTTGTTTTATGGAATTGATTCCAAATTGTCCTGAAAATGATTTGACAAAAACAATGGAAGAAAGAAGAGAACAACGCAAAATTGAAATTGATAAAATAGTACAAAAGTTAATTATGGAACATAAAAAGTAAATCACTTAATGTTTATAGAGGTTGGATTAGTCTAACCTCTATAAATTGTATTTAATTTAAGGAGGTGAATAAACAAATGATTGATATATGTTTCAATTGTGGAGAAGAAATTGATACATATGCTGTTTTAGTTGGAATGAGTGGTAGTATTAATTTTTGTGAATCATGTGGAAAGACTTATAATATTCCAAATTGGTATAATAAGAAAATTGCAATATTTCAACATTCAGGTAAGATTAGAGCTGATCTTATAGATTATGATCGCAATTATGATGAATAGAAGGACGTGAAACAAATGAGTCAAACAGAAAAATTCTATCAATTATATCTCAAAGAAAGAGTTATTCTTGATGATATAGATGATTATATTGAACAATGGCATACTGGAGACAGTAAAGAAGAAATTTATGAATTTTTAGGTATGAGTCAAGATATTTATGGATTATGGGTTGATACTTGTCAGTTGCGAAGATTTACTAATATAATATTGAATGGAGATAAATGAATGAGCGAACCATTGTACAAGTGTCCAAAATGTCACACTTATCATAATGCAAAGGAATGGAATGATTATAATAGATTTTAGGTATTGAGTTTCGTGCAACAATTAAATTACCAGAAGCAATAGATAAGAAAGCTAATTTAATTTGTCCAACTTGTAATAGAAGAATTTGTTGTGAAGATATGTGTGAAGTAATTTAAAAGGATGTGGAGATACAATGAAACCGTATAATTGTGATGCTTGTCATAAAGATATAGAAGTTTATGATGAATATGAACCAAAAATGTGTTGTAGTGGATTAAGAGAGCAATGTGCGTGTATGGGGCAACCAATTAATCCTGTATTTTGTGATGAATGTGAAGAGAAGATTTATGGCAAAAGAAGTGATTGGCCTGAATCTATACTGATGCCAACAGATGAAGATATTTTTAATATGACTGAATTAAGTGAGAGAAATACCGGATCTAGTTTCTTTGAAAAGGAAAATAAGTAATAATTTTAAGGAGGTAAAACATGACTAAAATATCATACCATTACAGAGATGAATTTGATCAAGAATCAACACTAACCAAAACATTTACAGATGATACATTAGAAATTACAGGAGCAATGGAATTGTTAGTAGAAGAATTTGAAAGATTTATCGTTGGCGCAGGATTTGGAGAAGATGGATTTCTAAAGTTTATATAAGAAAGATACGAGAATGTAATTGTAAAATAAATAAAAATAAAAAGGTGGAATTAATATGAAAACAGGAGAACTTTATACATATGCATTAACTAATCCAACTGCTAAATTCAAATCATTAACAGAAGGTCAAAATTACAATAAGATTTTCAAAATATCAAATGGAATATTGGTTGAAGATATTAAAAATGGTTGTAGTCTTTGTATTCCAAATATTAATGAGGACTGGGAATTAATTAGAGAATTTGTTGACTTTATGACAGCAATTAATAGTGGTAAGATGATTCGAGGAGAAAGATTTGCTCAATTCCATGAAGTGGATTATTATGTTCATTGTTTGGAATTAGGAGATATTAATGGGAAATGGGAAATAGAATAATATTAAAGGAGAGATTACATAATGAAAATAAATCTAACCAGAGAACAAATGCAAGCAATTAAAGATGAATCAAAATTAATCGTTGATAATGAAGAATGGGAATATGTAGAGCAAGATGGTGAATCTGAAGAAGATGAGCATGGTAGACACTATTCACATATTTATATGAGAATGTCTGATAGAAAATGTTTTAGAGTGAATTTATTCTATATTAGATATGGATATAAAGATTATGGTTTTGAAAGTGATTCACAGGATTGTGTGGCCTATGAAGTTGAGAAGAAAGAAATTGTTAAGTATGAATGGAGGTATGTTAAATGAAAATTGTAGCGACAAGCAATTATAGTCTAGACGATTATAGTGAATACGTCATAGCAGAAAATCTTAATAGTTATTATGGAAAATTAATTTGTGATTTTTTACAAAGCAAAGTTGCAGATGGTGATAGTGCTTGGCCTGTTTTGAAAGAAGATGATTATGTACTGTTTGTGTGGGAGCCTTGATATGATTGGTATTAATTTAAGGAGGTGGAAATACTATGTATGACAATTACATGGAAGAAGAAAGGTAAATATTAGGGAGTTTATTCTCCCTTCTATAAATTAATAAATAAAATATATTGACACGAATTTGATAGGTATGTTATAATTATATGTGGTATAAATATAAATGAAAGGATGTGATACATATGTGTTTTGTAGAAGTTGATATTGATGCAATTATTGAAGAAAAATGTAAAGATCCTGAGTTCAAAAGAGAATATGAAATTGCTATGGAGAGATATAATGGTAAGAATGTTAGTAAGAAAAGATATAGAGCAATTGATAGAGTCAGAATGATGAAGAAGTAGGAAGAAGTAGGAAGGGGTGAGAAATATTAGCAAGAAAATGATTGTATATGGTTTTACTTAGGCAAGAAATAAAATTATCAACTAAATAAATATCCTTCAACAAATGATTTCAACATATTCAAGGAGGAAACAAACAAAATGACTAAAAAATATTATGATATTAGAAAGAAATATTTAGCTGATGCCTTATCTTATTTAGGATTTAAGTATTTTAAAGATGGATTTAAAGAAAATACAATATATAGTTTCGAAGATACTGAAAGATTTAGAATAGCTATGACGGAACTAAATAATCTTAAAAATAAATTAAGTATCAACAACTAAATATTTCTTCAATTATGGGAGGTAATCAATTATTAAAATAGGTAAATTGGAATTACATAGGGCGTACAAAAATTATAAGGAATTATGCAAAGTTTTAGAAGTAAAAATTAAAGCGGGTAAATCTAAACAATTACAACTTAAAGAATTTGAAAGATATTTTAAATACCATAGAGAGGGAAATAAATTTGTCATTGATGAAATATTGGATGTACCAGAAGATAAGGTAGACAATAGAAAAGGACATAGTGGTACATCGGAAGGGAGTAGAAATAATAATGAAGTATATAGCACTCACATAGATAAAATATTACTTAATTATTTTTCCGAAAGTGATAAATCTACAATTTATACTACTACAAACCAATTATCATGGAAAGCAGGTTTAATAAATGGTAATTACAGTGTAGCATCTAGTCATAAAGATAAGTATTATAGCTATTCTTTTGAGATGATGAATGGTGTAGCCAATAAGGTAGCAATGTGGGATCTATTCGGAATAATAAAAACATCCATCAAAAGTATAATTAGATCATCTCTAAAAAGATTATCTAATTCTGATAATAAATATATAGATTATGAAGAATCTCATATGATATTTTATAATCATGCCACCAGAATTGCTAAAAAAGAAGAAGAGAAAATTATTAGGAATATAGAAAATTCTGTATTAGAAAAGAATCAATTAACAAGAAAAAAATTACAATACAATGATAAACTAATGAATGAGTATTACAACGAAGTAGAAGAGTTAGTTAAGAAAGAAATAGATCATGTTGATAAAATATTCATAGGTTATAAAATACATATAATAAAAAGTATCGAACAACAAAATGTTTCAGACGATAGGAATTATCTTAATCAAATATTTATGGATAGAACTAATAAAAAGATGAAAAATATTACAATCAGAACAAAAGAAAAAGCAGGTAATTATATAGGGCAACCTAATCCATTCTGGGGTAAATTTATAGTAGAAAGATTAAACTTCAACTATATGATTTATGTGGATTATGTAATTGAATCCTTAATGAATATAAATTTCAAAAATATTAAAGAAAAAATAATAAATTATAAAGCAAAAAGTCATAAGAAAATGGAACGTAAAAAGACAATAGAAACATTTATCAATAGTCAAGATGAAGATGATAGAGATATGTGGGAATCGCTTTATAAAGAAGATTAAATTGTTAAACTGAAAAGTGTCACCTTTTTAAAATTCTATATAATATAATACTAAGAAATAATACTTTCCCATAAGTTATTATTCAGAGTTTTGAAAGAGTGACACTTTTAAACTTTGAATAATAATTGTAATAATATAGTTCATGAAAGTAATTTCGACGCGATAGCTAGAAATTGCGTAATGAAAAGCCTCCTGCAAGGACTATAAGCAAATTTAAAAGGATGTGTATTAATATAGTCGATATTATATCACCTTGGGGTTTCATTTATATAACGACAAATATGATCAATGGTAAGAAATACATAGGCCAAAGGATATTTAAATATGATTGGAAAAATTATTTAGGTAGTGGTGTATTAATAACTAAATCTATTAATAAATATGGAAAAGATAATTTTAGTAGAGAAATTATAGCAATAGCTTATTCTAAAGAAGAACTTAATAAATTAGAGATTGAGTTTATTAAAAATCACAATGCTGTAGGAGATAGTAATTATTATAATATTGGGTATGGAGGTGGCTCTCCTTCTGGATTAAGACATTCTACAGAATCAAAGAATAAAATGAGTATAGCGAAAAAAGGAATAAAATTATCTGATAAACATAAACAAAGTATGAGAATCCAGAAACAAGAGAAATCAAAAGTCAAGATAATTAATAAAGATGTTTACGAAAAAGAAATATTTTATACATGCTATCCAACAAGTATATGTAAAGATTTTGAACTTACTAATAAAGAATTTGTAGTTTTAATGTTATTATATACAACATACATACCAGAAAGGGAATATGCTTTCAGTTCAATTCATTTAATTCAAGAATATACAAAAATGGATAATGATTATAATAGAATATTTTGTGCAATTCAAGGGTTAATTAAAAAGAAATATATAATCAATTTGACTGATATTAATCACAATAATATAATAATTGAGAATATTACTAATAAATATAAATTGTTTAATGCTTATTTACTATATAATCCTTTTAATGTTGAATATTTCAAAGTAAATAATAAAAATATTATCAAGTTATTTACATATTTAGAGAAAAAGGATTTTAGTAAATTTAATATTGTAAGATATTACTTTGCTTGTATGGAAGTTTCTTATAATGATAATAATTTTGGTTATTTTACACAAAATGAATTAAAACAATTAGTAACAGATGTTAAAACAGTAAGAAGATACAATGAAATATTACAAGATAAATTAAATTTAGTGGATATAAAATAATTAAGGGGCGGTTAATTCCGTCCCAAATAATTTATTACAATTATATAAAGGAGGTGATTAAATGGATGAAGGAAACAAAGCTAATTTAATAGATAGTTTAAATTTATTATGGTCTTTAGTAATATTTTTAGATTATGATAAAGTTGATGAAGCAAAACAAAGAATTAAAGAATATGGGTATATAGCTAATACTGATAGGATTATGAAATTATTAGATTTTGTTAATGAACAATAGTATAAAAACAAATAAGGAGCGCTAAAAATAATGAAATTAAAATTTATAGGAACAGGTTCAGCATTCAATACTAAACTAGGAAATACAAGTGCATATATCAAAGAAAATAATACATTATTACTTCTTGATTGCGGAGAATTAACTTTTGATAGAATCTTATCTCTAAATCTATTATCAGATGTTACTGAAGTCCATATTGCTGTAACTCATACTCATCCAGATCATATTGGGAGTCTAGGGAGTTTAATATTCTATTGTTATTTCATTAAGAAAATTAAGCCAACATTCCATTCTGCTGATAATGATTTTATTAGGTTATTACAATATATGGGAGTCACTGAAGAACATTGTAAATTTGATCATTGTAATGCAAATCCTAATTTTGCTATAGAAAGTTTAGATATTAGATTAATTTATATTGAAGAAAATCATGTTAAGGAACTTGCATCATTTGGAATATTATTAATTAAAAATACCAAAGAAGAAGAAAATGAAGAAGTTATATATTACAGTGGTGATTGCTATGATATAAAAGATGATACTATTAATGCATTAAAAACAGGACAAATTGATTATTTGTATCAAGATACTTGTAAAGCAGACTATGATGGTAACGTTCATTTGTCATTGAGGAAATTATGTGAGGTGATTCCAGAAGGATTACGCAGGAATGTTTTTATTATGCACACGGATGAAGGTTTTGATTTTGATAAAGCAAAGGAATTAGGATTTAATATTACTGAAATTGAAAAGGGAGTTGAGATAATGAAATATTCCACATTTGAAAATGTTTTAGATGCATTATTGCAAGTTAATTTTCTATTCGATCTAGAAGAAGCAACTGGAGATTTTCCAGAACCAGAATGGATAGAGGCAAAAAGCTTACTTAAGAAAGCATTAGATGAATTAAAGGAGATGAATAAATAATGTTTAAAATATATTATCGTTTGAAAATATGGAAATTAAAAAGAGACTTGGCATACTATGAAAATATTACAGGTGAATACAATATAAACAAACAAAAAGAATTGAACTATTATGTAGAAAAATTAGACAAATGTAATCAACAAACGTTCATTTATTGTCCTTTATGTTACAATGAATTGATAAGCAGTGATAGTTTTGTTAGCGATGAAGATTTTGTAACTTATAAATGTTCTAAGTGTGGGTTAGTGTCTAGGTGGAATTTTGATATTGTACCTGTACCAGTGTTGATTGAGGGAGGTGATTAAACATTATGATAGGAGCATCATCCGTTGTTACTAGTCATGCAGTACAAACTATTACTGCAACAAATAATACATCAGATCCGATAGTTTCAGTTATTACAGTAGTAATTATAGGAATTTTTATTATAATTTTAGTTTATTTGTTGAGAGAATAAGGAGGATGAGAAATTAATGATAGGAATTAAAAGAAAATATATAAACATTAAATGGGACAAAATGCAAGTTGTTGAAAATGGAATAAATGTTCGTCATGTACACTGCATGAAAGAAAAATGGAATTTATTTAGGGATGATTGGGGTCAAGGTTTTGATTCAGATTGTTTTGGACATTGTAGTGAATTTAATAAATGTAGAGATGTTTTTTATGATAAACAATATCATGGTAAAAATCATTTTAAGTTAATTGTAGTACCATTTGAAAATATTAGTTGGCATGATGATGAAATTAAAATTTTGGAGGATAAAAGATAAAATCATAATACAATAAATAGTATGTTTTAAAGTAATTCTAAATAAATAATTGGAGGAAATTAATATGAGTGATTGGAATAAAAATTTAGGCTCGAATGATTTTTATGAGATTCAATTCAATGGTTATATAGGATGGGATAAGATTGATAATAAAGAGCCTTATTTTGTTATGTTAGAAATAATTAAAAATATAGATAAATCATCTCATAAAATAGGAGTTGATTTTGATGATATTTCACATGGTAATTTTCATTGGAGAGATTGGACGAAAAGTAGTTTACCATTTGTAGATGAGGGAGAGATTTACTGGGCAGGATTTACTTTTCAATTTGCTGAAGATGCTAAGAAATTTGTCGAGTTATATGTGGCAAGGGTAATTGGATGGATGACTATGAAGAGTTTAGGGTTAAATGTAATAATAGAAGAAATAGTAGGTAAAAAGTACATAAAGTCAATATTTAAGCTATTATGAAAAGAGGTGAATTAAGATTGATTGGTGGGTTTGGTATTCCAAGAAAATTTAGTAAATGTAAAGGGGTGAAAAGATATGGTGGGTTATGCTTTTTATTCCTGATCTAATTCTTAGGTTATTAAATAAAACTATTTGGAAGTAATAAAGGAGAGGATTAATCATTCTAAAACAAGCTAAAATAAATTTTATTAAAGAATGGTATAAATTCAAACAAGATATGTGTAAAAAATACAATGATATTTGTACAGAATGTCCCTTGTATGAATCAAGTGATGGATGGTCTGGTGAGAATGGTGAGTACAAATATGTTCATAATTGCAAATATGATTTTGAAGATGCTTATGTGGAAGAAATAATTACATTTATGGAACTAAAATAAATAATTGGAGGATATGCAAGTGAGACAAATAAAATTTCGTGGGAAAAGAATTGTGTTAGACGAGATAAATGAATGGGTGTATGGGTTCTTATTTAAGTATGAAACAATAACCAATGAGTTAAGAACCGAAATATTAGTATCTTGTGATGAACACGGAACGATGGCAAAATTTGATGTTGTTCCAGAAACAGTTGGTCAATTTGCAGAGTTTTTAGATAATAGTAAATATAAAAACGAAGTATATGAAGGAGATATTATTGAGGAAATTGGTTGGCAAGGTGACTATTATGCAGTTGAATTTATAGATTGTGCCTTTTATGCAATATCATTGAAGAGACATGTACCAGCAGGTTTTCGTACTAAGTATGTTAAATTAGATGAATTGATGGATATTCAAGTTGTAGGAAATAAATATGATAATCCTGAATTATTGGAAGGAGATAATTAAAATGAGTGAAACAGTTTATTATAAAGGTAAATTAAAAGATGTTGTAAGATTAGATAATGAAACGTTAGAAGAACAATGTAAAAGAATAATAAATTGTGAATTAGATGATGATTATTATAAAACATTTAAAGAAATGTTATTAGATGAATACTATGATAAATATGTTATTTACGGTGATATTCTATATTCTATAGTAGAAAAGATATCATTAGATGCTGATGGAAGTATTTTTAATATGAGTAATGATGATGATGGTACTCTGAATTTTGAAGTTAGATATTATAATGGTGGTTGTAGTTTTGATGAAGCTATTGAGTGTGCTTTTGAGAGAAAAGAAATGTTAAAAGATGTATTTGGAAATTAATATACGATAAAACCAAGAATCTATTGGAAATAAAATAATAAATAAGGAGATAATTAATGACAAAATTACAAACTATAGAGAAGAAACATAAAGAAAAATATGAGCGTGAACACAAATTGATTAACGGAGTAGATCATAAAATATGCAATAAACATCATATTCATTTCCCGGACGAAGACTCTTGGTTCCTTGCTACTGAGGAATATTTTTATCATAATGATAAAAATAAGACAGATTATTTATACCCCTATTGTAAAAAATGTGGGATTATAAGCAGTGGTATACGGAACAAAGAAAACCCAGAGAGCAGGAAGGATTATAATGCAAAATACTATTTAAATCCTTGGAGACCTGAAATCTCTAGAAAATCAGCAAAAAAGAAAAGAGAAAGAGGATATTATAAAGAATATTATAGTAGACCAGAAGTTAAGGAAAGGAAATACGGTAGCAAACATAGAGATCATGATATTACTGAAGCAGAATGGATTCATTGTAAAGATTATTTTAAAGATAATGACGGAGATTGGTGTTGTGCGTATTGTGGCAAGAAAGCACAAAATAATATTATTAAGAGATATATAGACGGAGGAGAAAAATTAATCACAATAGATTTACACAAAGAGCACAATGATGATGAAGGTGCTAACGATTTAAGAAATTGTTTGCCAGCTTGTCAAAGTTGTAACAGTAATAAATGGACATTTGACTTTGAGGATTGGTATAGACAACAAGAATTCTTTAATCAAGATAGATATGACAAAATAATTAAGTGGACTACGGAAGATTATAAACTATACATAGAGAATAAACCTCCATACAGAGTTAGAAAGAAGCGTAATGAAGACAATAATAAATTTCATCATGAATTGTGGTCTGTAGATGAAATGAGGAATATGGTTGAAATTTTAGCTACAGGAGTTAAGAAAAAGGATTTAGATATACATATTAAAGAATTATTTCCAACCCTTTAAAGTTCATATTTTAATCTACTTATAGGTTTGAAAAACGTAGTATGAGGGAGCATTTGGAAGCATGAGAGAGGTGTATTTTATGTAAGATTAAATAATAATTGGAGAAATAAAAATAATAAATTATAATAAAGAGGAGAGATTTTATTGAAAAGTCCTATTAAGTGGGTTGGCGGCAAGTCAAAACTAGTTGATAAGTTATTGCCTTTGATTCCAAAGCATAGATGTTATGTAGAGGTGTTCGGAGGAGCTGGTTGGTTGCTATTTGCTAAAGAAGAAAATACATCAAAAGTTGAAATTCTTAATGATTATGATAGTGGATTAATGAATTTTTGGTCGGTGATTAAAAATGCTCCAGATCAATTTCTTAATAGTTTTGAGTATACATTGGTAAGTAGAGAACTATTTGATACATATAAAAACAATGGAAAACAGGAAGTATTGATGATTGTATTAAAAAAGCACATATATTCTATTATTTAGTAAATGCTGGATTCGGTTCTGATATGAAGAATCCTGTATTTGGAACCAAGAAACAAGATAGAAATAGATTGAGATTAGATCAATTAGATGAAAGCATTAAATTAGCACACAAGAGGTTAATTAAATCAACAATTGAACATTTGGATTTTGAAAAATGTGTTGGTAAATATGATGACGAACAGACATTTTTCTATTTTGATCCTCCTTATAGAAAAACTAAACCATATGCTATTCCATTTAATGATGATGATTACAAAAGGTTAGCAAGCATTTGTATAAATATGAATGGAAAGTTTCTTATGACAATCAATGATGATAAATACATAAGAGAATTATTCAAGGATTTTAATATTATGACACATGAAGTATATTATAGTGTTTGTAAAACTCAAAATGGTAGGCAAGATTTTAAGGAGTTGATCATCACCAACTATGAAATAGTATAATACATAATCATAAAATAATTTTTATACACTACTTGATATTTACCTATCGGGTAGTGTATAATTGGGATAGAAAGTAAATTAAATGGAGTGAGTACATATGTTAAATGTATACCAAGATAATGGCTACAAAAATCGTAAAGAATATCTAGAATGTATGTCAGAGGACTATGGTGTGCCACTAGAGACTGTCTTAGTAATTGCAGATACTTTTGGATCAAGTGAAGATTTTGATGGACTGATTTCTGCTTTGGAAGATTGTGAAGAAGGTTTATATTGAAAGTCTTTGAAATTATATTTTTATAGCATATTGAAAGGAGAATATATTTATGAGAAAAGTAAAATTGAGTATTGAATTTGAGGTAGAAGAAGGAGATTTTGATAAACTTGAGAATTATGGAATTAATAATTTCGTAAATGACGTTAAAGATGTTCTTGTGAATGGGATAGAATTTCCAAATGGAATTATAGTCAAGTGTGAAGAGATTATT
>Ga0209000_1000733_pt1 | contig 26277 bp, 17 predicted proteins | sample RifGroD2_FD_183998 | JGI IMG/M metagenome (GOLD analysis project Ga0209000, IMG submission 183998) | Groundwater microbial communities from Rifle, Colorado, USA - Groundwater D2 (SPAdes) (version 2) | ecosystem: Environmental > Aquatic > Deep subsurface > Groundwater | place: Rifle, Colorado... | reverse complement strand
CATACAGTACAGCAACAGGAAACCTAACATCAGTAACAACAGCAATGGAATACAGCATAAACGGCGGAAGTAGCTACACAGCATGTAGTTCTACAACAGTAGCAATAGCAGTAGGAAGTCTAAGTGCAACAAACGACATAAAAGTAAGAGTAGCAGCAACAGCAGGAGCATTTGCATCAAACATACAAACACTAGATATATTGGCAGCACCAGCAGCACCGACAGCAGCATACAGTACAGCAACAGGAAACCTAACAAGTGTAACAACAGGAATGGAATACAGTATAAACGGTGGAAGCAGTTATACAGCATGCTCAGGCACAACAGTAGCCATAGCAGTATCAAGCTTAAGTGCAACAAATGACATCAGAGTAAGAGTAGCAGCAACAGGCTTAACCCTACCAGGAGCAATACAAACACTAGACATCTTAGTAGCCCCAGCAGCAACAACATACACAATAAACTACACAGCAGAAACAACAACAGAAGTAATACCAGCAACAGTAGAATACAGTACAGTAGTTGGAATGACAAGCCCAACAACAGGAACAGGAGCAAACGTCGCCCTAACACCGGGAGCAAACAAATACTTTAGAGTAAAAGCAACAGGCTTAACATTACCAGGAGCAGTACAAACATTAGTAGTAGCAAACAGACCAGCAACACCAGCATACACAATAAACTACACAGCAGAAACAACAACACAAGTAATACCAGCAACAGACGAATACGCAAACAACGTAGGTATGACATCGGCAACATCAGGAACTGGTGTAGTCTTAGCAGTAACGCCTGGAAATAACCTATACTTCAGGACAAAAGCAACAGCAGGAGCATTTGCATCAGCAGTACAAACACTAACAGTAGCAAATAGACCAGCAACACCAGCAGCAGTATATAACACAGCAACAGGTAATCTAACATCAGTAACAACAGCAATGGAATATAGTATAAACGGTGGAACCGTATGGAACGCATGCGAATCAACAATACAAGCAATAGCAGTAGAAAGTTTAAGCGCAAGCAATGACATAAAAGTAGTAGTAACATCAACAGGATCATCATTCGAATCAAACATTCAAACAATAGACATATTAGCAGGACCATCAGCACCAACATTTAGCAATGCAGATGCACAGCAAGACAAGCTAATAGGTTTACCAATAAATGCGACAAACCTAGAAGGAAGAATTAATAGCGGTTCATGGATAAGTCTAATAGTTAGTGGAACAGGTGAAAGCACAACACTAGTAGGAATTAATGTAGGAGACACAGTAGATGTACGAGTAAAAGCAACAGGAACAACCCTATACGGAGAAACCGCAACCAAAATAGCAATAAATATGGACATAATAGCACCAACGGTAAGCGTCACAGCAAGCACATCAGACATAACGTCAGAAAGCAGTATAATATATACAATGCAGTTTAGCGAAGCAGTAACAGGGTTTGATATAGCAGACATAACAGTATCGAGTGGAACAAAAGGAACATTCACAGCAGTAGATGCAGATACATATACATTAGAAGTAACAAACACGGGAAGCAGTACACAAATAGTAACAGTAAACGCAGGAGTATGTACAGATATAGCAACAAACCCTAACACAAGTGGAAGTAAAACAATAACAATAGACAGAACACAACCAACATGCGTAATAACAGCAAACACAACAAACATTACAACAGCAAGCAGTATTATATACACATTTGAATTCAGCAAAAACGTAATTGACTTTGTTATAGGCGACATAACAGTAACGAATGGAACAAAAGGTACATTCACAGAAGTAGATCAAGATACATACACACTAGTAGTTACAAACAGTGGAAGTTATATACAAACCATACATTTAGATTCGGGAGTATGTACAGATGTATTAGGAAACTATAGTCTATCAGCAGACAAAGTAATAACAATCGATAGAGCAGGCCCGACAGTAACGATAACAGCAAGCACGACAGATACAACGAACGCAAGCAGTATAACATACACAATACAGTTTAATGAAACCGTAACAGGATTTGATATAGATGACATAACAGTCATAAATGGAACAAAAGGAACATTTACACAAGTAGATGCAGACACATTCACATTAGTAGTTACAAACAGTGCAAGTTGTACACAAACTGTAACAGTATCAGCAGGTGTATGTCAAGATGCTCTCGCAAATGACAACACAAGTGGTACTAAAATAATAACAATAGAAAGAATTGGACCGAGCCTTGTAATAACAGCAAATGTATTAAACACAACAAATGCTAGTAGTGTAACTTACACATTTGAATTTAGTCAAAACGTAACAGGCTTTGACACAAATGACATAATAGTGACAAACGGAACAAAAGGAACATTTGCAGAATTAGATTCTAACACATACACACTAATAGTCACAAATTCTGGAAACACGATTCAAACAGTTACAGTATCAGCAGGAGTTTGTGTAAGTCAGGCGGCAGGAGATGAAAATACAGGAGCAACAAAAGTAATAACAATAGAAAACAATCCACCAGTAATAACGATAGATCCTACAAGTAGAACAACTGATACAACAAACATAACACCAACGATAAGTGTGAGTGACTCAAACGGGCTTAATTACTGGAAATACAAATGGACAGACAAAGCAACAAAACCAACAGAACCAATAGAAGAATGGACACTAGGAGTAGGAGCAGGAGAAACAATAACGCTCACGTCAAATGGAGTATGGTACTTACATGTACAAGCGCAAGATACAATAGGCAATATTAAATATAAATATAGTGGAGCATACATAAAAGCAGCTGTAGGAGCAACAAAAGCAACAGATATACAATTACCAACAATAACAGTAAACCCAGAAAATAGGGTAGCAGATACGACAAACATAACAGCAGAGGTGACCGTAAATGACAATATAGGAATAAAAAGCTGGAAATATAAATGGACAGCAAGTACAACAAAACCAACAATAGGCTGGATAACAGGAGTAGGTACTAACCAAACAATAAGTCAAACACAGAATGGAACATGGTACTTGCATGTAGAAGCAGAGGATGTAAGTGGAAACAAGTGGTACGAATACAAAGGTACATATATAAAAACAGCAGCAGATACGTATGGACCACAAATAAGAGCAGACATAACAAACAGAGAAATGAGTGAGAGTAGCATAGCAGTAGTAGTATCAGTAACTGATTCATCAGGAGTAGCAAATTACAAATATAAATGGACAGTAAACACAGTAAAACCAACAATAGGATGGGTAGTAGGAGCAGGTACAGGACAAACAATAACACAGTCACTAGATGGATTATGGTACCTACATGTAGAAGCGACAGATACAAAAGGAAATATCAGCTATAAATACTATGGAGAATACAAAAAAGGAACAGTCCAAACAATAGCAGATGAATATGAAATAGGATTTACATCAGCCGACAAAGTAAATTTTAAATATTATTTAGGAATAGACCAATATGGAGAAACAAGGACGATGCTAGTATCTAAAACAGGAAAGAGTAAGAATTTTGTCAGAGGAGAAATACTAAATGCAGACAACACATTTAAAGAGGGAATATACTATATAGATAGAAGAGGATTAATAAAGAGATACAGTACAAACTAAGTTAATTGACAAGACAAGGATATTTGTTAGTATTAAGGGCACAGAAAACTCGAAAAGTTTTTTGTGCTCTTTGCTTGCAAAAGGTTTATATTTAGTTGAAAATATCTATGCATTGGATTGCAACAAATATACCAAGAATCTATTTAACAAAGGCTAAAATAAATATATAGTAAAAGAGATTATTTTATATTTTTATGTAAAAAAATATTTTTTATAAGTAAAACATATCAAAATTTGTATTTACAAAACTAACTAAAAACAGTATAATATGCAAATAATGTGTAGTACTAAAAGGTATACAGTTTCCAAATACCTTAAGATAATAAGCAATACCTGAAAAGTAAACAGAAATTTATGTAATACAATACACAAGATAAAATCTAAGTAATTCTAGATTACTTATGAAGTAAATTACAAAGGAGAAATGTACAAATGGATAAAAAAAGAACGTTAAAGGGAATTTGTGGGAAGTATAATTGTGAAAATAGGAGATTTAACAGGTATATATCACATATACTTACTATAGTTATACTTATTATGTTAGTAATGCCTGTATCTATTACAAATGCGGATGCTACATCGACTGTATCAATATCAGGAGGGTACTCGCACACCACAGCCGTAAAAAATGATGGAACTGTATGGGTATGGGGATATAATAGCAATGGACAGTTAGGGGATAACACTACACAAGAGCAACACGCCCCAATACAAGTGCCAGGAATAGCAGATGTGTCTCAAGTATCAGGAGGATACCTGAGAACAACAGCACTGAAAATGGACGGAACAGTATATACATGGGGATACAATCCACATGGAGAGTTAGGAGACAATACAGTAATAGAAAAGCATACTCCGGTACAAGTACTTGGAGTGGGAGGAACAGGAAATATAAGTGAAATAATACAAGTAGCAGATGGACTCAACCATGAAGTAGCACTAAAGAAAGACGGAACAGTATACGCGTGGGGATACAATGCAAGTGGACAGCTAGGAAATAATAGCACAGCAGAATACCATTACCCAGTACAAGTAAAAGGAGTAGGAGTAATAGGGAACTTAAGCGGAATAGTACAAGTAGCAGCAGGGGATAACCACACAGTAGCCCTAAGAGAAGACGGAACAGTATACGCGTGGGGATACAATGGAAATGGACAACTAGGAAACAACAGTGGGACAGCAAGTAGCACTCCAGTACAAGTAGTAGGAGCAGGAGGAACAGGAATACTAACAGAAATAAATCAGATAGCAGCCAGTGGTAACTATACACTAGCTCTAAAAAACGATGGAACAGTATACGCATGGGGATATAATGACAAAGGACAGTTAGGAGATAACACGGTAACACAGAAACTTTACCCAGTACAAGTTCTAGGAGGCCTAAGTGGAGTAACGCAGATAGCAGCTGCAAGCTCAACTGTAGGTTCAACTGCTATGGCTTTAAAAAGTGATGGAACAGTATATGCATGGGGATATAATAATGTTGGACAAATAGGAGACGGCACGGTAGTAGAAAAACACATTCCAGTGCAAGTGTTAGGAGGGCTGAGTGGAGTAACAAAGATAAATATAAAAAAGGACTCTGCAGTAGCACTAGTAGGTGATGGTACTTTATATACATGGGGAGATAATACATATGGAGCATTAGGAAATAATACAACAACACCAAGCACAACACCAGTACATGTATTAGATGTAGGCGGGATTGGAAATATAAATTTGGGAGCAGGAGCACCAAGTGCACCAACAGGGGTAGCAGTAACCCCAGTAGGAGGAACACTAATAGGAAACAAGCTAAACAAAACAAACACAAACATGATAGGAGTAGCAACAATAAGGATGGGAGAAGCAACAGGAGGCCATGCAGACCTGTATGTAGGAGAAACACTAATAGCCACAGACAACATATTAGCAGCAGGAGACGGGAAAGTAACCTTTAACCTAGGCCAAACAGCAGCAGCAGTGCAAGCAGCAGCAGTGCAAGCAGCAGTCGTGTCAGGAGGAAACGTCAAAGTAAGACTAACAAACGCAGGAGGATACTACACAGACAGCATACTAAACAACCCAACATTAGTGGTAGACTATGCAGGAAGCTATCCACCAGTAACACCAATGGTAGGAGGAACAGGAAACACAGTAGCCCTAAAAAATGACGGAAGTGTATGGACATGGGGAAATAATAACTATGGACTGATAGGAAACAACACGCTAATAACAACAGCAGTACCAACACAGGTACTCGGAGTAGGAGGAACAGGAACACTAACAGGAATAACGCAAGTATCAGCAACAGGAAGCACTAGAACAACAGCAGTAAAAGGATCAGACGGAACAGTATACGCGTGGGGATACAACGCACAAGGGCAACTAGGAAACAACACCCAAACATCAAGTAAAACCCCAGTACAAGTAGTATCAACAACAGGAAGCGGAACCCTAACAGGAATAGTACAAATAGCAGCAGGAGCAAGCTATACACTAGCCCTAGGTAATAACGGAACAGTATACGCATGGGGAGCTAACGCAAGTGGACAGCTAGGAAACAACACTTTAACATCGAGCGCATACCCAGTACAAGTACTAGGAACAGGAGGAACAGGAGCCCTAAGCGGAATAACCCAGATAGCAACAGCAGGAATAACATCCATGGCATTAGCAAATGACGGAACAGTATACACATGGGGATATAACGGATATGGACAAATAGGAGACTCCACAACCACAGTTAGAAAAATCCCAGTAGCAGTAAAAGGAGTAGGAGGGGTATTAACTCTAGGAGGAGTAACACAGATATCAGCAGGAAGCGACTACATGGTGGCACTAAAAACAGACGGAACAGTATACGCATGGGGAAACAATAACTACAACTAGCTAGGAGTAGGGTATATGGCAACAAGCACAACGCCAGTACAAGTAGTAGGAATAGGTCAAGACGGGAACCTAAACCTAGGATCAGTAGTACCAAGTGTATCAATAACAGCGAACACAGGGGATACAACTAGTGTAACTAGCATTACCTATACAATGCAATTTAACAAAAATGTAACAGGTTTTGACATAAGCGATGTAATAGTTAGTAATGGAACTCTGGGTACATTTACAGCAGTAAGTGCAAGCAAGTACACCTTAGTTGTCACAAATAATGGAAATTGTACACAGACTGTAACAGTAAATCCAAATGTGTGCACGGACTTATCAGGGAATAACAACTTAGGTGATAGTAAGACAATAATAATAGATGCAGCACAGCCAAGTGTAACAGTCACTGCGAGCACAGGAGATGTAACAAATGCAAGTAGCGTTACTTATACAATACAGTTTTCTGAGGCGGTAACGGGATTTAGTTTAAGTGATGTAGTAGTGACAAATGGAACACCAGGGACATTTATAGCAGTAAGTGGAAGTCAGTATACACTTGTGGTAGCATATGTAGCAGACGGCAATCAAGTTGTAAGTGTAGGAGCAGGAACTTGTATTGATATAGTAGGAAATGGTAATACAAGTGGAAGTAAAACTGTATTAATAGATAAGATAGCACCAACAGTAGTAGTATCAGCAAATACTACAGATATAACACCCGAAAGTAGCATAATATATACAATTGAATTTAGTGAAATAGTAACAGGATTTACTGCAGAGGATATAACAGTATCGATTGGAACAAAAGGAGCATTTGCACCAGTAGATACAGATGCAGACACTTATACACTAGTAGTCACAAACACAGGGAGCTGTACGCAAATAGTAACAGTAAATGAAGGAGTATGTACAAACCTAGCAGGAGCTGGAAATATATCAGGAAGCAAAACAATAACAATAGACAGAACACAACCAACATGCGTCATAACAGCAAACCCTACAGCAAATCCTACAGCAAATCCTACAACGGTAAATAGTATTACATACACGTTTGAATTTAGCAAAAACGTAATAGACTTTGTCATAGGGGACATAGAAGTAACAAACGGAGTACCAGTAACATTCACAGTAGTAGACCAAAATACGTATACATTAGTAGTCACAAACAGTGAGAGTGGTACACAAATCATACATCTAGACTCTGGTGTATGTACAGACGCACTAGGTAACTTCAGCTTATCAGCAAACAAAGAAGTGGTAATCGATAGAGCTGGACCAGTACCAACAATAACAGCAAATCCTACAGAAAATCCAACAACTGCAAGCAGCATAACATATACAATTCAATTTGATGAAGATGTAATAGGATTTATAGAAAGTGATATCACATTTGTAAATGCAGCGAATGTAACATTTACGGAAGAAGATGCAGCTACATACACACTAGTGGTGACGAACAATATTGGGAATTGCGAACAAACAATAACAGTGCCAGAGGGAGTATGTCAAGATGCACTAGGAAATGACAACACAAGTGAAAGTATAGCAGTAACAATACAAAGAGAGGCACCAGTACTTACGATAACAGCAGAAGCAACAGCCACAATAACAACATATACGTTTGAATTTAGTCAAAATGTAATAGGCTTTGTAACAGGTGATATTACGGTTGAAAACGGGATAGGAGGAGAATTACAAACAGTAGACGCTAATACATACACGCTAGAAGTTACAAACATAACGAACAGAGAAATGAGTGAGAGTAACATAGCGGTAGTAGTAACATTAAGTGACCCAGCAGGAGTAGCAAACTACAAATATAAATGGACAGTAAACACAGTAAAACCAACAATAGGATGGGAAGTAGGAATAGGAACAGGACAAACAATAACACAAACAGCCGATGGACTATGGTACTTACATGTAGAAGCGACAGATACAAAAGGAAACATCAGCTATAAATACTATGGAGAATATAAAAAAGGAACAGCACAAATAGTAGAGCAAAAGCTAGATGCAGAATATGCACCAACCATGACATCAGCAGACAAAGTAAACTTCAGATATTATATAGGAATAGACCAATATGGAGAAACAAGGACGATGTTAGTATCTAAAACAGGAAAGAGTAAGGATTTTGTCAGGGGAGAGATACTAAATCCGGATAATACATTTAACGACGGGATATACTATATAAACGCTAAAGGAGTAATTAAAAAGTATATTATAAGTGAATAGGATTACTGATAAAGTAGCAATTTTGTGAAAACAAAGTTGCTACTTTTAATAGTGAATAAAAATTTAAAAATGGCAGAAAATAATAATATAAGAATATGTATATATATAAATTTTTTAGGAGGGATAAAGTGTCAAACAGAAAGAAACCAGTAGTGCCAGAAGCCAAATATGCACTCGATGAGTTTAAGGAAGAGATAGCACAGGAAATGGGGATTTCATTTTTAAATGAAAGTCGAGGTTATAAGGGAGATATATCAGCATATGAAGCTGGAACGCTGGCAAATATGTCTAATGGAAAGAATGTAGGCGGTCAAATGGTAAAGAAAATGATAGAGAATGCAGAACTCGAAATGATAAAAAACAATAAAAATAATTAATACATTTTTATTGTTTTTTATTGCTAAAATAAACAAATTAGTATAAAATGAGGTTAATATCAAAATATGGGATGGAGGTAAATTATGGCGATTGATTTTGAAATAAAGTATTATGGAGTTAGGGGTACATATCCTGTTACAGATAAAAACATGACGAAATATGGCGGGAATACGCCATGTGTGTATATGAAGGTTGCTGGCAAAAATTTTATATTTGACGCGGGAACAGGGATAATAAAACTAGGGGATGAGTTAAATAGGGAAGGGTTTGATGCAAATATATTTATAACTCATATGCATCATGATCATATACAAGGGCTTTCATTTTTCAAACCTCTTTTTTTAAATGAGAATAGTGAAATAGAAATATACTGTAAAAACTATAAAGGAAATACTTTTGAAAGTATAATAAAAACATTCTTAAATGAGCCACTTTTTCCTTATAATATAGATATATCAAAAGCAAAATACGAGTTTAAGTCTATAGAAAGTGCAGACACAATAGAAATTGGTGATGTAAAGGTATATACAATAGAAAATAATCATCCAGGTGGAGGGCTTGGATATAAGGTTACATATAATAACAAGAGCTGTTGCTACATAACTGATTATGAGGTAAAGGGAGAAAATAGAGATGAACTTATGAATTTTATAAAGGATACAGATATTTTAATAATAGATGCCACCTATAATATGGAAGAGTATAGACAAAAAGTAGGATGGGGACATTCTACATGGGAAGAAGTAACTTGTATAGCAAAAGACGCAAAAGTTAAAAAATTATACTTATTTCATCATGAACCTACTAGAACGGATAAAGAGCTTGACGTTATACAGAAGAATGCTAGGAAGATTCTTAAAAATACTTTTTGTGCAAAGGAAGGGGAGAGGGTAGTACTATGAAAAAGACAGGTGATTATTTACTAAAGACGCTTGATATAGGAATAGCACTTACTACGGAAAGAGATCCTAATAAATTACTCGAAAAGATTCTTAGAGAATCACGTGAAATAACACATGCAGATGCTGGAACATTGTATATAAAGAGAGGAAAAGAGCTGCATTTTAAAATCATACAAAATGAAACAAGTAAGACGTTTTTAGGGGAAGACGGTGAGAAGATAGATTTGCCACCCCTTGATATAAAAGGTGATAGCGTATCAGCTTATGTAGCAAGGACAAAGAAAACCATTAATATACCCAATATATACAATGTAACGGATTCATATCTTGAAGGTCCAAAGAAGTACGATAAAATGACAGGCTATAAAACGGAGTCAATGCTTGTTATACCTCTTATTGATAGGGAGGATGAAGTTATAGGTGTAATGTTACTTATAAATGCAAAAAATCCAGAAGGGGAAATAGTCCCATTCTTAAAGTATTATGAAAGAATAATAGCATATTTTGCCTCGCAAGTAGCTATATATATGTCAAATATGAATTACCTTGATGAAATTCAAAAATTGTTTGGTTCTTTTGTTGAGGTTATGGTAACTGCTATTGATAAAAGGACTAGCTATAACGCAAATCATACTAAAAATATAGTAATTTTTCTTGAAAGATTTATAAAGTATATAAATGATACAACACATGGATCCCTTGCAAACCAGTATTTTGGACCTGAAAGATCTAAAGAAATAGTAATGGCAGCTTGGCTACATGATGTGGGCAAGCTCGCTATACCACTCAGTATTATGGATAAAGCTACAAGGTTAACAGAAAAATATGATGTAGTTATAAAAAGGATACACCTTGAAAAGCTACAAGTAAAGGTCGATATGATGGAAGGGAAAATGACTAAGGAAGAATACGAAAGCAGAGAGAAGTTTTTAGAAGAATCTGAAAAAACAATAGAGATATGCAATAATCCTAATAAATACATAGATGATGATTTGATGGTTAAATTAGAGAACTTGTATAATTATATTCCAATAAGCGAAGATGAGAAGCTTATATGTGATGATGAATATGAAAATATAACCGTTAGAAAGGGGACACTAACCGAAAGAGAAAGGAAAATAATGCAAGACCATGTAGTTTTTACAAAAGATATGCTTGATAAAATACCTTTCACTGAGAAGCTAAGACACGTAAAAAAATGGGCTTCGATGCATCATGAATTTTTAGACGGCTCCGGATATCCAGAAGGAGTAGAGATAAAATCTATATCATTCGAAGTAAGAATACTTACAATGCTTGATATATATGAGGCATTAATATCAGCTGACAGACCATATAAAAAGCCAATGGAAAGAGAAAAGGCGATAGAGGTACTAAAAACAATGTCAGAAGAAGGTAAGTTAGACAAAACCCTTGTTTATGAATTTGAAAAAAGCGGGGTTTGGAAAGAGTAGGTGGAAATATGAACAGAACTTTTAGAGCGTTACTTGGAATAGTACTTGGTCTCCTTATAATATTTTCGTATTTTAACACACTATATCCGATAGAGTATGCGTTACAAGATACATTCTATCAAAAGCCGAGTGATGTAGCATATGATATAGTTATAGTGGGGATAGATGAAGAAAGCTTGCAGGAATATGGTAGATGGCCATGGAATAGAGATAAAATTACTAAACTGGTTAACACCATACAAAAGGGTAATCCAGCAGTTATAGGTCTTGATATATTGTTTTCTGAAAAATCAGATGAAGCAACGGATAATGAGCTAGTAAACGAAATAAAGAAGTATGATAATGTAATATTAGCAGAAATGGGTAAATTTAATAATTACACTAATTCAGAAAATTTTACTGCTATAAAAATGGTTGAGCCATTTGATAAATTGAATCAAGTCGCAAAATCTGGACATATAAATGTTTTTATTGATAAAGATGGAAAAGTAAGAAAAACACCATTATATTATTTATATAATAACGATGTGGTATATAGCTTTACATATGAAATATATAAGAAATATTGTGAGAAGAACAATATAGAGCCATTAGAATTAGATAAAATACCATTAGACAAATGGAATAGGATGTACATAAAGTTTAATGAAGGATATGAAACTAGTAATAATGGTGAAGAAAACGAGATAAAATACGAAAAGGTATCGTTTAATAAGATAATAAGCGGTGAAATACCACCTGATTATTTCGAAAATAGGATAGTTTTAGTAGGCCCATATGCAACAGGGATTGATGACTATTACTATACACCATTAATACAAGATGAACCGGTATTTGGTATACAGATAAATGCAAATATAATACAAAATCTTTTAGAGGGCAAATTTAAAACTGAAGCAAACGATTATGTAAATATTTTAATCATAGTTATTATGGTAATTATAACAAGCTTGTTGTTTAGAAAAATAAGACCTATAATATCAATTATAGTAATGGCTTCACTTTTATCTGGATATATATTTTTATGTAGTTTGTTTAGTAGTTTAGATTATAATGTGTACATAAGTTATCCGATTATATGGATAATATTACATTATATATTAGCATTGCTTATGAGATATGTAGAAAAGATGAAAGAAATTAAAGACATAACAAGCATGTTTGGAAAGTATGTATCACCAAAGATAGTAAAAGAATTGATTTCAAAAGGGGAGCAGACCCTAAAACTAGGTGGCACTAAAAAATATGTGACACTATTCTTTGTTGACATACGTGGATTTACAAGTATGTCGGAGAAGCTGGAGCCTGAAATTGTGGTGAGTGTGCTTAATGAGTATTTTGAAACTTGTGTAAACTCGATATTTAAATATGATGGGACTCTTGATAAGTTTGTAGGAGATGAGATAATGGCTGTATTTAACTCACCTATAGATTTACCAAACCACGAGCTTGCAGCAGTTAAGGCAGCTATAGACATGAGAGATAGTGGTATAGAACTACATGATAGGATAAAAGAAGAATATGGCGTTGATGTACGATTCGGTATAGGTATAAACTCTGGAGAGGCTATAATTGGGAACATAGGTACAAGCTTTAAGATGGACTATACCTGTATAGGAGATGCGGTAAACACAGCCGCAAGACTACAAGGAGTAGCAACGCAGGGACAAATAATAATAAGCAAGATAGTATATGATAAAGTAAAAGACTATGTTGAAGTAACAGATTTAGGAGAGATAAAAGTAAAAGGAAAAGAAGAAGCAATAAAAATTTATCAAGTGGATAAACTGGTGGTCGGCGAATAGAAAGGAATGATATTATGAATAAGGCTGTTTATGCATTTTCTGGTGACCCAATTACTTATGGGCATATTGATATAATAAAGCGGGCTGCTAAGATATTTGATGAGATAATTGTAGCTATAGGGGTGAACCCTGACAAGAGCTATGTATTTTCTCTAGAAGAACGGCTCGATATGGCAGAAAAAAGTTTGAGTATGTATAAGAATGTCAAAGTAATGGCTTTTAGAGGGCTTTTGGTTGATTTTGCTTATGAGAATAATGCTAGCGTAATAATAAGAGGAATAAGAGATACAGGGGATTTTGGGTATGAGAAGCTATTATACTTAGCTAGTGAGTCACAAAAACTAGGTATTGAGACATGTCCCTTCTTTGCAAAACAGGATTTGGTGCATATTAGTTCTAGCACAGTAAAAGCCTTACAAAAGGAGCAAGGACTTATACATGAATATGTCTCTATATATGTGAAAAAGTGTGTAGAAGAAAAAATGTCAGGGCAATTTATAGTCGGAGTAACTGGAGAGATAGGTTCGGGTAAATCTTATATAAGTGACATGTTAAAGACAATAGCAAAAAAACAAGGGATTGAGGTTCACAATATAGAATTAGACAACATAGGTCATGAAATATTAGAAGAACTAAAAGAAGAAAAGTATATTAAGATAAGGGAAGAAATAGTAAATACCTTTGGTAAAGAAGTGCAAAATATCGATGGAACAATAAATCGAAAAGTTCTAGGCAATATAGTCTTTGAGGATGCAGGTAAATTGAATAAACTAAACAGTATAATGAATACACCCATTTTAGTTAGGTTAAGAAGAAAATTATACGATAAGAAGGGTATCATACTAGTAAATGCAGCGCTCATCGCCGAAGCTGAGATGACTTATATATGTAACAATAATATTATATTTATAAACGCAAATAAAGAAACACAAAGTGCAAGACTTAAGGATAGAGGATATTCAGATGAACAAATAAATCATAGGATTAAATCACAATATGATTCATCTGAAAAACAAGTAAAGATAGAAGAGATAATAAAAAAAGATAATTATGGGAATATGTGGATAATTGATAATTCGTACAATTTGGCAGAGAAGGACATAGAGGGATTATTACTTGATATAAGGAACTATTTTAAAATATAAAATAAATAGATGTGGAATATCGGAGGGAGGTTAAACATGAGGATTTTATTAAAAAACGCTGATATTGTTACTGTAAATGAAGATAATGAAGTATTAAAAGGGTATGACATAATAACTTTAGATAATAAAATTAAAACTATAATACAATCTTCGAGCTTGTCATTACAAGGAGAGTTTGATGAAGTCATGGACTGTACAAATAAAATAGTTATGCCCGGACTTATAAATTGTCATACGCATACACCTATGACATTACTTAGAAACTACGCAGATGATTTAAATCTACAAGAATGGCTATTTAATAACATACTTCCAATAGAAGCTAATATGACTAAGGAAATGTGCTATAAAGGTAGTAGGCTTGCCACACTAGAAATGATAAAAACAGGGACTACTACATTTAATGATATGTACTTTTATGCTGAAGAATCTTTGAAAGCAGGATTAGATTCAGGACTCAGAACAGTTGTATGTGGAGCAAAAGAACTAAATTATGATTATGAAAGTATAAAAAAACTTATTACTAGATATCAAAAAAATCAACAAATAAGATTTATGAGTTACATACATGCTATATATACATTTAATAAAGAAAAGATAAAAAGTGCAATAAAGTTAGCACATGAATTTGACCTACCTATTCACATGCATATATCAGAAACTAAAAAAGAAGTAGATGACTGTTTTAAGGAAAATGGGGTCACACCCGTTAGATATTTAGAAAATATTGGGTTGTTTGAAAGACCTGTAGTTGCAGCACACTGCGTACATTTGACGGAGGAGGATATAGAAATCTTTAAAAGACATAATGTAAACGTAGTACATAACCCAGCCAGCAACATGAAGCTAGCAAGTGGCATAGCACCTATAACTAAGATGATAGACAAAGGTGTAAATGTCTGCCTCGGGACAGATGGGGCAGGAAGTAATAACAACCTAGATATGTTTAAAGAACTAAGGCTTGCCTCATATCTTCAAAAGGTTAGTACATATGACCCAACAGCTTTTAACGTAGATACAGCACTAAAGGTAGCTACAGTAAATGGTGCAAAAGCATTGGGCATAGAAAATCTGGGACAAATTAAGGAAGGTTACAAAGCAGATTTGATAATAATAGATGCGAGTAAAACATACTATTATCCTAAAACAAATATAAAATCTCAGATTGTATACTCAGGAAATGCAGAAGACGTAGAGACAGTGATAATAAATGGTAGAATAGTAATGAAAAATAAGGAAATGCTAACCATGGATGAAGAAAAGGTGAAGTACGAAGCACAGAAAGCATACGAGGAATTAAAAAAAGGGGGAAATATAAATGGATAAGGATTTAAAAGTAAGACTTGATTTTAATTATATGATGGAGGATTTTATAGGTGAGCATGGTATAAAGCATCAACAAGTAAATGAAATTTTACATAAGATTGAGCATGCTCAAAAGAATATGGAGGTAAAAAGAAAAGAAGGGAAGATGGACTTTAGGGATTTGCCTTATAATCAAGATGAAGTCGTAGAAGAAATACTTAAATTTGCAGGTGAAAATAAAGGGAAAATTGATAATTTTGTTTTGATAGGTATAGGGGGACAGGCACTAGGACCTGTGGCAATACAACAAGCTTTAAATCATCTATTTTATAATGAATTGTCTAAAGAACAGCGTAATGGATTACCAAGGTTTTATGTGTTAGATAACGTTGATCCACAGAGAATAGTGGAGTTATTAGATATAATCGATATAGAAAAGACAATGCTTAACGTAAGTTCTAAATCAGGAAGTACTGCAGAAAGTTTGTCACAATATATGATATTAGAGAAGATGTTGCAAGACAAGGTAGGAGAAGAAAAACTAAAAGACTTACTCGTTTTTACTACCGATAAGGAAAAAGGCAATCTTATAAAAATAGCAAAAGAAAAAGGATATAAGACATTTATTATGCAGGAAGGTGTTGGAGGTAGATTCTCCGAGCTTACTCCTGCGGGGTTACTACCAGCTGCTATGTGTGGTATAAATATAAAAGAAATGCTTGCGGGCGCTGCAATGATGGATGAGATGTGCAAAACTCAAGATATATTTGAGAATCCGGCTTATATGTATGCTATACTTCACTATATTGCTATGACTGGAGGCAAAAATATGTCTGTCATGATGCCATATGCAGATTCTCTAAAATACATGGCTGATTGGTATGCGCAGATGTGGGCAGAGTCTATTGGAAAGAAATTTAATTTTATGGGTGAGGTTGTAAATGTAGGGCAAACACCAGTAAAGGCGCTGGGAACTACAGATCAGCATTCACAACTTCAAATATATGAAGAAGGACCATTTGACAAGGTTGTAGTATTTTTGGGAGTGGATGAATACAAGAAGACAATAAACATACCAAAAGTGCACCAAGATATAGACAGCATAGCATTTTTGGGTGGGTATACTCAAAATGAACTCATAAAAACAGAACAGATGGCAACAGAGTATGCAATTATGAAAGCAGGTAAGATGAGTATGACCATAACCTTGCCAAAAATATGCGAGCATACAATAGGACAACTAATATACTTATATGAAGTTGCTACAGCATTTATGGGTGAGTTAATGGAGGTAGATGCATTTAATCAACCAGGAGTAGAGAATATGAAAAATGCAATGTATGCAATGTTTGATAAGCCGGGATATGAGGAAAAGAGAGCTGAACTGATGTCAAGACCAGAAAAAATGGATAAGTACATGATATAATATTTGTTGAGGAAGTTAATGAATTTACAAATATAAGCGTAGGAAACTTGATTATGGAAATGGACATTAGAGTACAAAGGGCATTAAGGTCCAAAAGATAAATGATTAAGGGGACGATTCCTTCTTTTTAGGAACCGTCCTCATGAAAAAAACCAAAAAGATTTAGAAGTAATTAAGAATACTTTTAAGTCTTTTTTATTTTTGGAATTTTTTTAATGAATATTTAATAAAATTAATTAGAATGAAATATTAAAACAGAACTTGTGTTGTGAATCCGGTGACTGATAACCGGTAACTAATTTATTTTAGAAAGGTTGTGACATTATGTATAAGACATATTCGTATATCTTAAGTGAAAATGTAGCAGGATACGGGACAGGAAACAGAAAGCCGAGTGGGTATTGTAAGATTAGATGTTTAGAGGATAAGAACATGGTGGATGTGAATATTAGAAATATAGATACTGATAGGAATAAGTATAATTGCTATCTGATATATTTTAAAGACAAGTATTATGGAGTAAATATAGGAGAAGCCACCGTGTTAGGAGAAAACAGTATAACTCTGAAAAAAGATATACAAGCACGGGGAAAGATGCATAATTGCGACTTGAAAGGATTTGCAATAACCTGTGAGCGTGAGGATACTAAAGCCATATTGTATGGATGTAATGATGAATCTGACTTTTGGGATGGTCATTTCATGAAAGATGAAGAATTAGAAGAAGATAAGGTTTATGATAACGAAGAAGTTAAAGAAGAAATGAAAGAGGAAGCAAAGGAAGAAATGAAAGAAGAAATAGAAAAAATAAAAGAAATAAAAGAAATAAAAGAGAAAACGAATGATGATATAAAAGAGAAAATGCAGAATATTACGCAATATGAAATGATTGATGAGAATATGGAGAATAGTCATATTGGTGAAAAATCTTTCGATGAGAACCTACATCAAAAAATAAATATTGATGATCTAATACATATGGACAGATTTAGTTGGGCTATATTTAATAATATTTTCTTGTATATTAGTTATAAAAAATATGGGTTTGTTTTTTATAAACAAGAGCCACAAAAGTGTAGCTTATTTATACCTGTAGAAGAAAAGTATATAATAAATGTAAAACATAGGTATCAGTATATAGAAGCTCATGATAAAGAATATCAAGGATATATAATGCTAGAGTGGTAGAATAAAAAAGCAACTCTGTACTCAATTTTTTTGAGTACAGGGTTGCTTTTTTAATGTAAGTAGAGTAAAATAAGAAATATATATAAAGTGGTATATTGTGGTACAATTTTTATATATAAGTACTATTACATAACTGACAGATGGAGTGTAATTTGATGCTAAGGGGGATAAATATGTTAACATTAACAACGTGGGAGTTTATAAGAAGAATAGTTTTTGCAATTTTGCTTGGTGGATTAATAGGTATAGAAAGAGAAAAAGGTAACCGTCCAGCGGGTATTAGGACATATGCTCTAGTAACAACTGGTTCTTGTCTTGCCATGATTATAGGAATATATACAGCAACAGGAATAAATGTAGACCCGACAAGAATAGGAGCACAGGTTATAAGTGGTATAGGCTTTCTAGGGGCAGGTACCATAATGAGATATGGCAATAATATAGTAGGGTTAACTACTGCAGCTGGTCTATGGGTTATGGCATGTATTGGTTTAGCGATTGGTGCAGGTATGTATGAGATTGCAATAATAACTACATTGTTGATATTTGCGATACTAATATATATACCATACATAGAAAGACTTTTCTTTGGTAAGAGAATTCTATTTCATGTAGCTATACAAGTATCAGAAGAAAGTAATTCAATGGAAATTATAACACAGCTTATAAAAGATCATGATTTAGATATAAAATCAATAGATATAAATCTAGATAAACGTAAGAATAAGATAATTACGCTAAGTCTTGAAGCGAACAACGAAACAGTAAAAATAGAATTCCTTGAAAAAATAAAAGATATAGCAAGCATAGAAAGTGTAAAATAAAGAAGAGGGGGGTTAAATAATGAGTAAGGTTCTAATTATAGATGGAAATAGTATTCTAAATAGGGCGTTTTATGCAATACCTCTTTTGACTAATTCAGAGGGGCTGTATACAAACGCAATATATGGATTTATGAATATATTACTAAAACTCTTGGATGAGGACAAGCCGGAATTTATAGGGGTTGCTTTTGATCTCAAGGCCCCTACTTTTAGGCACAAACATTATTCGGAGTATAAGGGTACTAGAAAAACTATGCCTGATGAGCTTAGAATGCAGATGTCTGTAATTAAAGAGCTATTATGCAAGATGAATATTAGCATTTTTGAACTTGAGGGTTATGAAGCAGACGATATATTAGGCACATTAGCTAAGAGATACGAAAAGAATGGGATAGATGTCAGCATTGTATCTGGGGACAGAGATATGCTTCAGATAGCTACTGACACAATAAAAATAAGGATACCAAAGACTATTAAAGGAAAAACGGAGATAGAGGATTATTTTGCGAAAGATGTGTTTACTAAGTATCAGGTAACTCCTACTCAATTTATAGATGTGAAAGCGCTTATGGGGGACAGTTCTGATAATATACCTGGAGTACCAGGAATAGGAGAAAAGACTGCTACAAAGCTGATAAGCGAGTATAAATCAATAGAAAATGTAATTCTAAAACTTGATGAAATTACTCCAAAGGGTGTGGCAGAAAAAATAAGAAAAAACATAGAACTTGCGACTATGAGCAAGTTTCTAGCAACCATTTGCTTAGACGTACCGGTAACTACCGATGTATCCAAAATCTCAGATTTGCTAAATGACGATAGTATGGACATGCTAAAGAGATTAGAATTCCGATCAGTAATAGAGAAATTAGCAAAGGGAAAGTTACAAGTAGTTGGGGAAATAAAAAAGGATGAGAAAACTAGTGCAGTTACGCTTATTGATACGGAGGCAACCTTTGAAAAGTTGATCTCTAAATTACAGAAACAAAAACAATTTGCGTTTAAGATATTAGAAGAAAATGGTCAAATATTAGGAATTGCTGCATGCTTTAAAGCTGATGAATGTTATTTGGTGAAACAAAATAATAACTTTAGTATTGAATTGATGTTCACTAAATTTAATAGGTTACTAGAAGATGATTCTGTTATAAAAATAGGACATGACATAAAAAAGGATATGAAAATTTTAAAGAACTATGGGTTGAGTCAAATAAATAATTTCGAGGATTTGATGGTTGCACATTATTTGTTAAATCCTACGAGGGAAAAATATGACTATAATGATATTGCAAGCGAATTTTTAAAAGAGTATTTAGATTCTCCTGAAGAAATATTCGGTAAAGGTAAGAGTAAAAAAGGTATATTAGAGGTAGATGAGGTAACTTTAAACAAGTATATTGGTGACTACATGATTACCTTGATAAGGGCGATTGACACTATAAAAGAAAAAACGGGTAAGGGAATACAAAAAGAACTTTTATATAATATAGAGTATCCACTTATAGAAGTATTGGCTGACATGGAGTATGTAGGAATAAAAGTCAATAGGGAGTATTTAAGTGAGTATTCAAATAAAATAAATAAAATTGTAGAAAAGCTAGAAACCGCTATATATAAATATGCAGGGATAGAGTTTAATATAAATTCACCTAAGCAGTTAGGGGAGGTTTTGTTTGAAAGATTAAATTTACCTACTGCAAAGAAGAATAAGACAGGCTACTCGACAGGTGTAGAGGTTCTTCTAAAGTTGAAGAGTCAACATGAAATAGTGAAAGATATACTTGAATATAGGCACATTATGAAATTGAAAACGACATATGCAGATGGACTTGTAGATTACATAGATAAGGATACAAATAAGATACACACGAGCTTTAATCAAACAGTTACTGCAACAGGAAGACTAAGTAGTACAGAGCCAAACCTTCAGAATATACCTATAAGACTTGAAATAGGTAAGGAAATAAGAAAGATATTTGTACCAAGTTCTGAGAAATATGTATTTATAGACGCTGACTACTCTCAAATAGAGCTAAGACTGCTAGCACATGTTTCAAAAGACGAAACACTTATTAATGCTTATAAGAACGGGCAAGATATTCACCGACTAACAGCTTCACAGGTGTTAGGGATACCATTTGATGAAGTGACAAAAGAACAAAGGAGTAGTGCAAAAGCAGTAAACTTTGGGATTGTGTACGGGATAAGTGCATTTAGCCTGAGCCAAGATATAAATGTGTCACCAAAGGAAGCTGAGAAATACATAAAAGGCTACTTTGAGAAATATCCTAGAGTTAAGGAATATTTAAAAGATGTAGTAAAAAAAGCAAAAGAAGATGGTTACGTAGAAACTATTTTTGGTAGGAGACGTGAAATACCAGAACTAAATGCATCTAACTTTATGCAAAGAGCCTTTGGCGAGAGAATTGCAATGAACACTCCACTCCAAGGAACAGCAGCAGATATAATAAAAATAGCAATGATAAAAGTATATCAAGAGATGAAAACAAAAAAAATGAAGTCAAAACTACTTTTACAAGTACATGACGAACTATTAGTAGAGGCATACAAAACAGAGATAGAAGAAGTAAAAGATATAATTAAAAGAAACATGGAAGATGCAGCAACACTACTAATTCCACTTGAAGTCGATATAAACATAGGTGAGAATTGGTTTGAAGCACACTAGAAAGAGGGGACAAAAGTATGAAAAAACTTAAGAAATTATTTAAACTCATAATAATTTTATTCATACTTATAAGTATATGTATAAATATACTATATTTTTTGTACCCTAATAAGTATAAAGAACAGGTTTTGAAATATGCTAATGAATATGAGATTGAACCATATTTAATATTTGCTATAATAAAGACAGAAAGTAATTTTAACAACGATGCAAGATCACATAAAGACGCATTGGGACTTATGCAAATTAGAGATACTACAGGAGAATGGCTTGCTAAAAGATTATTTATTAGAGATTATACTACTTTAAAATTACATGATCCAGATATAAATATAATGATGGGTAGCTGGTATATAAAAAGTATGATGACAAAATATAATGATTTAGATACAGCACTCGCATCTTATAATGCGGGAGGTGGAAATATGGATAAATGGCTACAGGACGAAAGATACAGCGAAGATGGTCTTACAATAAAAAATATTCCATTCCCAGAAACAAAGAAATATGTGGAAAAAGTTAAAATAAATAAAATAATATATCAAATTTTATATTGACAACTTTGTAATAATATAGTAATATTTGAAATAAACATGAAATAAATAGGAGGAAAAGATATTGAAATTTAAAAAATTATATAATAACATATTTTTACTAATAATATTTTCGTTAATTTTGACAGGTTGTAATAATAATGATAAGATAAATGAGCAAGATAAAGAAAAAAATACAAGTAAAACAAATGTATCAAAAATAGGTGGAGAGCTTATTATAGCGGCTAAAACGCCGGGGACATTTAACCCTTTGCTTAATACAGATGAAGATACCGACCAAGTGTTAAAACTAATTTATGATACATTGGTAAACATTGATGAAAACATAAAGCCGATTCCTAATATAGCAGAAAGCTGGACGGTAAATGATATCGGAACAGCAGTAAATATAAAACTTAGAAATGACGTAATTTGGCATGATGGACAGAAACTAACATCTGGGGATATCATATATTCGTTAGACACTATAAGAAATGCAACGGAGTCATTGTATAAAAAAAACCTGAGAAATATTATTTCATATGAAGTTATTGATGATTATAATCTGAAGATAGTTTATAATAAACCAGCAGCAGACATAGCATACACATTATATTTCCCCATAATTCCAAAGCATCATTATGATACAAAGGAAGTAGTGCCTGATCCTTTAGGAAGCGGAAGATATAAATTTATAAACTACGAAGCACAAAAACAAATAAGACTTGAGCTAAATGAAAAATATACTAAGAACCCTGGATATATAAAGAAAATAACAGCAAAAATTATGCAAGACAAAACAACAGAAGAAGAGGCTTTCAAGCAAAACCAAATAGACTTTATATATACAGACAAACTAAATATGCAAAAATATGCAAGCGATAAGAAATCTAGACAGTTTTTGTCTCAGACAATGTATTATGATTTTGTAGGATTTAACTTTAATAATCAGTATTTAAAAGATAAAAAAATTAGACAAGCAGTGGCATATGTTATAAATAAAAATGAATATTTAGAGAAGTACTATCTAGGATTTGCAGATATAGCAGATACACCTGTACATCCAAAATCATGGTTGTATTTAAAAGATATAGTAAGGTATAATTATGACAGAGGACGTGCCGAAAAATTAGTGAAGGAAGTATTAAAAGATGAAAAAAATAAAGTAAAATTGAGACTTCTTGTTAATGAAGAAAATTACCAAAGAATGAATATAGCAAATAATTTGAAATTAGAACTCGATAATATAGGATTTGATGTGGTAATAGAAAAAAATAATATACAAGATTATATGAAAAAAGTGGATGAAGGAAATTATGATATTTTGCTTGGTGGGTGGAAATTCTCAAAATTTCAAGATCTTACATTCATGTTTAACTCAGAAGAAGCGGATGCAGGTAAAAATTATGGTGGTTACAAAGATGCACAGACAGATTTGCTTTTAGAAAAAACCTTTCTATCTTTCCAAGATGAAGATATGAGAGTAGCATATAAAGAATTACAAAAACGTATATACGATGAACTTCCATATGTAAGCATAGCATTTAGAAAAAATATTGTATATACAAACCCAAAACTAGAAGGTGAACTAAAACCACTAGAATGGAATATTTTTAATAATATAGAAGAATGTAGTATTGGTGTGACAAAGTGATGAAAACAAAAACCGGGGGGTTGGAGAAAAATGAATAAGAAATTAAAAATTTTGTATGTATCTTCAGAGGTGGATCCTTTTGTAAAAACAGGTGGGCTAGCGGATGTATCAGGAGCATTGCCAATAACAATAGCAAATGAAGGTTATGATATAAGAGTAGTAATGCCAAAATATAGTGCTATAAAGGAAGAATACAAGAAAAATATGAAACATGTAGTAGATTATTCTGTACATCTAGATTGGAGAACACAAGAGTCGAAGGTATTTGAGTATGATTATAAAGGACAAGATCAAGGTAAAGAATTAAAGTGTTATTTTATTGGCAACGATTATTATTTTGACAGATGGAATATATATGGTGAATATGATGATGCTGAGAGATTTGGTTTTTTTGCTAGAGCAGTGCTAGAAATGTTGCCAAAGATAGGTTTTGAGCCAGATATTATTCACTGTAATGATTGGCAAACAGGTCTTATATGTGTGCTATTAAACGATCAGTACAAATGTGATGAGTTTTACACAAATATGAAAACTGTTTTCTCAATACACAATATGAGATATCAAGGAAATTTTCCGTCAGAAGTATTAAATATTGTAGGACTTGATCAAGGATATAATAATCCAGATTCACTTGAATTCTACGGTGGAATAAGCTACATGAAAGCAGCACTTAAATATGCCGATATAATAACAACTGTAAGTGGCACATATGCAAAAGAAATTCAAATGATGGAATATGGTTATGGAATGGATGGTATTATAAGAAAAAGAAACGATGCATTATATGGAATAGTAAATGGAGTAGATTACAATAAATTTAACCCTGAAACAGATAAGGATATATACGAAAATTATAATAAAGATAGCTTAGATATAAAAAAATATAATAAAGAAAAGTTACAAGAAGAGTTGGGTTTACCAAAAAGAGATGTGCCTATGATAGGATTTGCATCGAGACTTACAGAGCAAAAGGGTATGAGACTTATTGATGAAGCGATGGAAGATTTGATGAGTTTAGACATACAATTAGTTCTTGTAGGTACTGGAGAATGGCATTTTGAAGAAATGTTTAAATATATGCAATCAAGATGGCCAGAAAAAGTAAGTGCAAACATTAAATTTGATGTACCACTAGCACAAAAAATACAAGCAGCAAGTGACATGTATTTAGTACCTTCATTATTTGAACCATGTGGACTTACACAATTATATGCATATAAATATGGGTCAGTTCCTATTGTTAGGAAAACGGGTGGTCTTGCAGATACTGTGTGGCACTACAACCTGCATGAAAAATCAGGAACAGGATTTACTTTTGATAACTATAACTCATGGGAAATGATGAATACAATAAAATACGCAGTAGATGTATACAATAATTATCAGGGTGACTGGATAGAACTAGTAAGAAAGAATATGGACATGGATTTTTCATGGACAAGCTCAGCAAAGAAATATATAGCATTATATAAAAAGATAAGTCAAGATCATAAATAGAGAATATAAAAGCAAGAAATTTAAGCAAAAAGCTTGAATTTCTTGTTTTATTTAGATATAATATTACAATAAGATATTTTGTGACTAGGAGGAAATATGATGAAAATAGGTATCATGAATGAAGAATTTAAAAATAATTTTGATGATAAACAACAAAAATTTTTTGCTAGTAATAAGAAACAAGCAATAACCAACGCACTCAAAGTAAGTAGAGGCTTTACTTTACTTGAACGTGCGTACTGATAAGTTGTTATTGTACAATTGGTGGAAATCCAATCGGGAAAGTGCGAGTCGGTACACCCGTACTTAGCCTTGGGGACTGTAAAAGAATGAACACTCGCGGTAACGCACAGGCTTAAGCGTAGGCAAAGGAGAAAGTGAACCAAAATCAATAGATGAAGTGTAACATAGACCCGGAAATAGGCGTATAAGTTGGAGAGGTCGATGGTAAGTTCGAGCCCGCAGACAATATCTACTAAGTGCAAAATCGACTAAGGTGTTAGTAGACTCTCCCCGGGGCACAGAGCTTGGTGAGCTTGACAACGCACACAAAAGGGAAACGACAACAGGGGTATCGCGTACAATAAGCAAAACAGTAGAGAGCCACTGAGTCCTCGAAAGAGAAGTAGAAACAAGCCAATAAGGTAAGGGACTATAGAACTTAGTGGCAGTCGGATTATCTCATAGTACTGAAGAAACTTGTGAAAGCAAGCGGAGGGAAGGGGGTAACAGGTTGTAAATCTTGCAACTGAAACATAAACGCATC
>Ga0209000_1000731_pt1 | contig 26340 bp, 41 predicted proteins | sample RifGroD2_FD_183998 | JGI IMG/M metagenome (GOLD analysis project Ga0209000, IMG submission 183998) | Groundwater microbial communities from Rifle, Colorado, USA - Groundwater D2 (SPAdes) (version 2) | ecosystem: Environmental > Aquatic > Deep subsurface > Groundwater | place: Rifle, Colorado... | reverse complement strand
ACAAAGAGAAAAATGAAACTTGTATTCAGGTGGAGAGGACAAAAGGGAAATATGAGATTATAAAAAGAGGATTTATTTTTGTAACTGCAATTATTATTGTTTCTTCAAGTATATACTCTACATATTGCAATTATCATAAAAATAATAATGTAGATGTCAAGAATGTAAATAGTAATAATATTATCAATGAACAAATCACTAAAGCAATAAATGATAAAATTGGCGAGATAGTTAGTAAAGGAATTAGTGAGAAATAAATAATAATTTAAGGATGATTATATGAATAATGATATTCAATTATTCCCTTGCTACAGTTTAAATTTACGCAATTATTTAACATCTAAAAAAGTAAAATATAAACTTGTGGCACTCAATCCTAATAATCATAAAATGTTTTGGTTATATATTGACAATGAACAATTGAATAAACATTTAATTGAGTGGAAAAGAACTAAACCAAAAATTTAGTTCTTTTTATTTTGTTTAATTTTATAGAAATTTTTAAAGTGAAGGGAGAAAATTATATGTTAATTAGTGATTGGGTAAAGGTTAAGTGGAATCCTGCAAATATAAAACATTTTAAATCTAAAGGATATTTTTATACTAAAATGGGAGATGAATTTTTAGTTAAAGTAGAAGATTTAAGTGAAGGTAGTAATATAGATATTTTAGTGCTATGTGATTATTGTGGAATTATAATAAATAGGTCTTATAATGATTATTTATCTAAAAATATTAATTCAATAGTACATAAAGATTGTTGCAAAAAGTGTAAAAGTATAAAAATAAAAGAAAGTAATATGATTATTTATAATGTAGATAGCACTAATAAATTATCAGAAGTTAAACAAAAAACAAAAAATACTTGCTTAGATAAATATGGTGTTGAATGTACTTTTCAATCAGAAAAAATAAAAGAAAAATTAAAACAAACCATGCTAGACAAGTACGGTAAGAAAAATTATACACAAACTAAAGAATATATAGATAAAACTAAACAAACTTGTTTAGATAAATATGGTGTAGAATTTCCTTCGCAAAATGAAGAAATACAGGGGGAAATTAGACAATCATTTTATAAAAATGGGGCATGTCAAACATCATCTCAACAATTATACATATATAATTTACTAAAAGACAATGGATATAATGTTAAATTAAATTATCCATTGAGTAGAATAAATTTAGATATTGGATTATTTATTGGTGTTTTTAAAATTAATATTTAGTATGATGCATGGTATTGGCATCAAGATCAACAAAAAGATAGACGTAGAGATGAATTTTCAAAATCTCAGGGTTGGAAAATATCAAGAATCAAGAGTGGTGTATTACTACCTACTTTAGAACAATTAAAAGAAGCAATAGATAAATTGATTTATAGCGGTAGAACATTTACATCTATAACTTTAGATGATTGGAAAATTATTAGTTAATTGAAGTTTTAAAAAATAAATAAAAAAGGAGAGATTAATTAAAAATGAGCAATTTTAAAATTTTAACCACAGATGAATTAATCACTTACACTAAGAATTTTAAATGGACAAGAAAATTCTCAGAATATCAAATTCATCATACGTGGAAACCTGAACACAAAGATTTCAATGGAAGTAATGGCATTGCGTTACAAGAAGGAATGAGAAACTATCATATGAATAATCTAGGATGGCAAGCGATTGGACAACATCTTTCACTCTTACCAGATGGCAAATGGGTCACAGGAAGAGATTTTAATATTATTCCTGCCTCTGTATCAGGTAGAAATTCATTGTGTTTTTTAGCAATTGAAATGATAGGTAATTTTGATATAGGGCATGATAAATTAGAAGGTGAACAATTAAATTCTATTATTAAATTTGTAAATTGGGGAATTAATTATTATAACTTAGGTACTAAAGGTATTGTTTTTCATAGAGAATACAATCCTAAAACATGTCCAGGTACAAGTATTGATAAGAAATGGTTTGTTGATAAAGTAGTTAATTATAAAGAAAAACAAGAAAATAACAACAACAACAATAAAAAGGATGAAATTAATAACGATATGGCAATATTAAATACTAAAAATAAAGCAAATGTAAAAGTAAATAATAAGGATGTATTTGTGGAAAATTATAATATTGACGGACATATTTACATGCAAGTAAAAGATTTAGCTAATATGTTTGGTAAAACTGTGGAATGGGATGATAAGACAAAAACTATTAGTATCAAATAAATAACTTAATAATAAATATAATGAGGTATATTATATGAATAATGATATTCAATTATTCCCTTGCTACAGTTTAAATTTACGCAATTATTTAACATCTAAAAAAGTAAAATATAAACTTGTGGCACTCAATCCTAATAATCATAAAATGTTTTGGTTATATATTGACAATGAACAATTGAATAAACATTTAATTGAGTGGAAAAGAACTAAACCAAAAATTTAGTTCTTTTTATTTTGTAAAAATTTTTAAAGTGAAGGAGAGAATTTATATGTTATTATCAAAAACTATAAAAATTAAATGGAATTCTAGAACTAGAAAATATTATGAATTAAAAGGTTATCCTTATACTAAAATGGGTGATGAATTTGAAGTAGATATAAAAGATTTAACAAAAGGTAGTCATGCTTTAGTAGAAGTTAAATGTGATTGTGAAGATTGTGAAAATCCATATTTAAAACCTATGGAATATAAAAGTTATAATAATATTGTTCGTGAAGATGGTAAATATTATTGTCAGAAATGTGTTAATAGATTATTTGGGTTAGTAAAATCAAGAAAAACAAAGTTAAAAAATAGTATTTCTTTTTATGATTGGTGTTACGAAAATTTATCCAAAGAAGAAGCAAATAGAATAATGGCACGATGGGATTATGAATTAAATGTTGATAAAAATGAAAATAAATTAACTCCTAGTGATGTGACTTATAGTTCACATGGTTTTAATAAAAAAGGATATTGGTTTAAGTGTTTAGATCATCCTGAACATGAAAGTGAATTAAAAAGTATAAATACTTTTATTAACTATAGATGTGGTATTAGTTGTAATCAATGTAATACTGTATTTATAACACATCCACAATTTAGTATTTATTTAGTTAATAAAGAAGATGCATATAAATATTCTTATGGTTCACAAAAAGAAATCCCAATGATTTGCCCTGATTGTGGATATGAAAAGAAAATGAGTATGGATGTATTAATTACACATGGATTTAGATGTATATGCTCTTCAAGTGGAAAATCATATCCAGAAAAATTTATGTTTAACTTATTAGAACAAATTTTAGATAATAATTTTCAAGTACAATTATCTAAAAAAACATTTAAATGGTGTGATAAATATAGATATGATTTTTATATAAATAATATAAATACAATCGTAGAAACACATGGAGAACAACATTATATAGAGACAAAAGGTAATTGGGATAATTTAAAAGAAATACAATATAATGATAAAATAAAAGAACAATTAGCAAAACAAAATGATATTATAAATTACATAATTTTAGATTGTAGGTATAGTAAATTAGAATGGATTAAAAATAGTATTATGAATAGTGAATTACCTAAGTTATTAAAATTTAAAGAAGATAATATAGACTGGAATAAATGTGCTGAATTTGCATGTAATAATTTGGTTAAAAATGTTTGTAATATATGGAATAATGAAAATAATATTAATAATATTGTAGATAAATTTAAATTACATAGTGCCACAATTAAAAGATACCTTAAACAAGGAGCAGAATTAGGATGGTGTAATTATAATCCAGAGATAAATAATATTATATCTTCGTCTAAAAAAGTAATTTGTTTAAATAATAAAATGGTATATCATTCAATATCTGAAGCGAGTAAGCATTATAATTGTAGTTATAATATGATTGATATGTTTTGTAAAGGTAAATTTATATGCAGTGAAGAAATTATAAATGATTATTATTTACAATGGCAATTCTATGATGAATATTTAATTAATCCAAGAAAATTGTTTAGCAATGAAGAAATAAATAATATTAAATATAAAAATAAAAAAATTATATGTTTAACTACTAATAAAATATTTAATTCAAATAAAGAAGCATCAATATTTTATAATTGTAATAAATGTAGTATTAGTCATTGTTGCAAAGGAAGACAAAAATCGGCAGGTAAACATCCAGAAACAGGAGAAAAATTACGTTGGATGTACTATGATGAATATATGATGAATATAGTCTAGAGTAAAACAGTAGATTATGATGGAGTTAATAAAAAGGTTATTATTAAATAGTATATAATTTCCATTAGATAATATAAAACTAATAATTAAAAAGGAGGTGTTTTTTATCACCATCAAACAAAATTTTACTCAAGGTTATATACCATCCCCTGATGATATTAGAGATTTTAATATATCTTGTTGTATTCCATTAGATTTAAATATAGCATCAGATTCTAAATTTTCATGGATTGACTATGATAGAAAAATAGGAGACCAGAAAAATTTTGGTTCTTGTGTAGCATGGGCAGCATCAAGTATAAAACATATACATGAAAAATTTGAAGGTGATTTACCTAACACTAATGGATTTTCACCATTATATGCGTATACTTTAGCAAAGAAATATGATGGTATACCTTTTCAAGAAGGAACGTATCCTCGTACGATGTTAAGTGTATTATTAAATTATGGAATATTACCAGAAGATGATTTATCATATGATTTATTACAAAGTCCATTTGGTTTTCCTAATATAACAAATGAAATGATTGAAAAAGCAAAACAATATAGGATTACTGGTTATGCTAGAATAACTGATTTATCTATTAATAACATTAAGAAAACATTAAGATTAAGTCCTATTTTAACAGGATTAATAGTTACTGATAGTTTTATAGATTGTGAAAATGGATATATTTCTGCTCCAAGTGGCTCATTTCATGGTGGACATGGCGTTTCCATTGTAAAATACGATGATGACATGACTTATACATATAAGAATGGTGTTACTAAAAAAGGATTTGTCACAGGAACAAATAGTTGGAATGTTAAATATGGAGATAAAGGAAGATTTCATATACCTTATGATTTAATTAATTGGAAATCACAAGAAGGAATGAACTTTATTTCGGAGATGTGGAGTTCAACGGATTTAATCATGAAAAAGAAATATTGGCGAGTGCAAATTGGCAGTTACTCTATAAAATCAAATGCGGATAATTTTGTTGAGCAATTGAAGAAGAAAAATTTATCTACATATATAGTAGAAAAAGATGGATATTTTAAAATACAACTCAACTGTTTTTCTCAAGAATCAAATGCGAGAAAATATTTAGAGTATATTAAAGTATTAGGATATAAGGATAGTTTCTTAGTTTATAATTAAATTATAAACATAATAACAAATATAACAACAAATATAACAATTACATCCTCTCTCTTTTAATTTACCTCTTCCCCACTTCTCCCCTATCGTGATTTGAAGGGAATATGGTAGTTAATTGGAATGTAGAGGATGTAAATTTATATGTATTGCAAAAATAAATAATAATAACAAAGGAGAATTTTTATTTTTACTGCTAAAAACAAAATAATAGAAATTATAAATAAATTATTTAATATTAATCCAAATGAAGAAATGAATTTCAATAAGTTTATTCCTAAATTATCTAGATTTTAGATTAAATTTAATATTTGAATAAAATTGTTGTTTTATTCAAATTTTTTTATATTGATAGTAAATTTTAATAAAAAACACCTCAAATCTCTACAACCTACAAACCTACTATTTACAATGGTTTGTAGGTTGTATTATTTTACCATATTTTAAATATTGCGAAATTTTAAGGTTATTTCAAGAGATAATTTTGATTAGGTGTAAGTTTAGGTTAGGATGGTTTTAAGAGTTGATTTGGAGTGAAATTTGTGAGGAAATGATAAAATAGACACTTCTTAATTGAGGTGTTTTTTCGTTTTGTGATTTATAAATTTTAAATAAATAATAAGGAGTTTGATTATACATGGAAAATAAAATTCCTGTAGTAACAATACATTCTCAATCGCTTGCAGGGTTTTTGATGATGAGTAGATTTATTCTCATTGATCAACGTGAAGATTTAAAGAATAAAAATAAAAATGTATTTATATTTAGAGATTCAAAAGAAATAAGAAATGCAATGAAAAAATATTCGATAGACAAGGAGATAATTAATAATATTATCTCCAATCATTCAAACATCTAGTTCAAGGAGGTTATTCAAATATCATGAGCAAACAGGAATATATTTCAGATTTAATTAAAACAGAAGAAATAGAAAAATGGAATTCAGATAAAATAATATTTATTGAATCCCCAACTGGCAAAGGAAAATCTCATTTTATTAAACATACTCTATCTCAATATGATAATACAAAAAGAATATTAATATTAGTTAATAGAACAATTATTAAAAAACAATCAGAAGTAGAAATAGGAGATAATGAGAATATCACAATAAAAACTTATCAGCATTTATCAGAAGTAATATTAACTAAAAGTGAAATAATTGCAGATTTTATAGATTTTGATTATATAATCTGTGATGAAGCACACCATTTTTGTGAAGAAAGTGAATTTATATTCAATACTGATGTATCATTTAATTGGGTAATGAATCAAAATGCAATAAAAATATTTATGACAGCAACAGCAAATTTTATAAAAGGATATTTAACAGAAAAACTTAAATTAGAAATTAACCATTATTATATAGAAAATGATTATAATTTTATTAAGGAATTATATTTCTATGAGAATGATAAAACTATAGGTAAATTATTATTCTTTTTACCACCTGATGAAAAAGCAATATATTTTACTAGTGCAAAGAAAGCATATGAAATGAGCAAACTGCTAGATTCACATGTATTTTACTGTTCAAACAACAATTATAATTATCGTCAATATGTTGATTCTGAGAAAATAACTTATATTGAAGAAAATGAAAAATTTGAAGAACAAGTGCTTTGCTGTACGAAAGTTGCAGATTGTGGTTTTAATTTAAAAGATGATAAAATTAAACACTTGATTGTAGATATTGCTGATTTGTCTAGTATCATACAATGTATTGGTAGAAAGAGGATACAAGGAAATGAGAAAATAATTTTATACATAAAAGATAAAAAGGGCAATTCAATATCTCGTAAATTAGAGAATATAAAAGATAAATTAACTTATGCAAATTTTCTAGTTGAAAATGGAGATATTAAATTAATACAGGAGTATGGTCATAAAAATACATATGGAAATTTAATTTATGATATTATCAATGAGGAAGAATTAAGAATAAGTAAAAAGTTAAATGAATTAATGTATTATACATATAAGAAAAATGAAGAATTATATGAAGAAATTTTAAAAGATAAAGAAGATGGATTTAAAAATAAATTGTTTGAAAGGATGGGTGTATTAGATATGAAGTATACCTGTTTAGAGAAAAAGTTAGATGAATTAGTGTTAGAAGATATATTAAATAAATTAGTTAGAATAAAAATGTTTAAAGATGAACAAAAGAAATTTAAAGAAACATTACTTGATAAATTATTAAATAGTCCTAAAGCAAATCATGGATCAATTGGATTAAAAACTATTAATGCATTATTTGAAGAAAATAATTTAAAATATTTTGTAGATAGTGAAAGAGAGACATTTGGAGAATTAAAAAATAAAAGATATTGGATAATATCTAAAATTTAATTTTGATAGTGTTAAAAATACTAAATCATGTATAAATTATGATTTAGTAAAAATAACACTATTTTTAATTATCACATAGAAATTTAAGTAAAATTGCTACAATTATTCTCTACGTGGTGTATTAGAAATGTTTAACTTTTCTATACATGATTTAGCAAAAATGTACCCATTTTATTACATAGATAATTGTATAATTTAGAGATACATTTACTTACATATAGGTATTTCAGAAAGTGACACTTTTATTATTCCATTACCATTATAATAAAAGACAAATAAAAATTAATATTTGGATGGATTACTTTTCCCCAGTTAACTGGGGAAAATAAGACAGACAAAGGTTTTCGCCTAGACTATTGTGTGAATGGGATTTTTGTTTTGATTAGTGTGGTAAATATGTAATAGATAATTTAATATTGATAAATTTTAAGAATTTTAAGAACAGAAATTAATCTGTTCTTTTTTATTGTGTTTATTTAAAGATAGGCGAATCTGATCAATTTGCTTATAAGGATGGTACTCTCTGCCATCCTTCTTTTTATTTTTATGGTGATTTATGAATTCAGAGAGATGTAAGGAAGTTTGGTTTTGAAGAAAATTAAAATACATTTAGAGAGGATGTTGTGAATAATGGGATTGATTAGTAAATATGCAGAAGTAAGTTTAAGTAATACTAATTTGAAATATTATGAAGATTTAAATTATGATTTACCAAAAATAAAAAATAAATATGGCAAATTACAAGTTCCAAGAAATTCTAAGATATTGGTAAGAGTTGATGATTTACCTAATGGCAGTACAGCAAAAGTAAATATCGAATGTGATGGATGTGGTAAAGAATTTATAAATGTTGAGTGGAGAAATTATAGTAAATATATTAAAAATGATGGAAAATATTATTGTCAGAAATGTGCTAAAAATAACCATAAAAAATTTATTAGTTTTGAGCAATGGTGTATTGAAAATAATCGTCAAGATGTTCTTGATAGATGGGATTATGAATTAAATGATTGCAAACCAAGTGAAATTACTTTTGGTACAGAAAATACATATTATTTTAAATGTCCAAAATTAATTCATAAAAGTGAATTAAAACGTATTAGCAATATTACTAAAAGAAATAATGGGTTTATTCAATGTGATAAATGCAATTCATTTGCCCAATATTTAATTGATACATATGGAGATAATGCTTTAGAAAAATATTGGGATTACGAAAAGAATATATTTAATCCTTGGGAAATTAATTATGGTAGTAATAATAAAATTATATATATATAAAATGCCAAGATAAAAAATATCATGGAAGTTACGATACTACTCCTAATAGTTTCACCAGTGGAAGTAGATGCCCATACTGTGATATTTTTGCTAGTGGTAAAGTTCATCCTTTGGATAGTTTAGGTAAATTGTTAGAAGATAAAAATTTATTGTATTTATGGAGTAATAAAAATAATAATTCACCATATGAATATCCTCCTTGGTCATCAAAAGAAGTATATTGGAAATGTCCTGAAGGCAAGCATAAAGATTATCTTAGAAAAATATCAAATTCAAATCTTCGTGATTTTCGTTGTCCTGAATGTAGTTATTCTAAAGGAGAAGAAAGACTATATGAAATATTTAATTGTATTAATATTCCATATAGTAGACAATATATTTTTAATGATTTACTAGGTATTGGTGGAAGATTATTAAAATTTGACATTTCTACTTTTTGGGATAAAGAGCAAACGAAGTTAAGAATTTTAATTGAACATGATGGAATTCAACATTTTAGACCAGTACGTTTTGGTGGAATTTCTATGGAAAGAGCAATAGAAAAATTTAAACAACAAGTTAAAAATGATATGAAGAAGAATTTATATTGTGCTAAAAATAATATTCAACTAATTAGAATACCTTATTGGGAGTATGATAATATTGAGAAATATTTGAGATATTATTTGATAGAAAATAGTGAATTTGATTATTAGAATAAAATTAACCTACACATCATCTAAATTAAAAAATGTGTAGGTTAATTTTTAAATTATTTTATTTAATATTTTAATTGCTCTATCACTCAAATTATTGTTGTTTAGCATATGTGTTTGAGAGTGTTTTGGGGTGGGAAAATACTCTTCATTACATATGCCATCAGAATAAAATACAATCCTTAATCTATCTTTCCCATTCCTAATAGGACTACCAATTACTTCAATATAATCAACTAATTTCTGTAATGCCATTTTTTTAATCACTATATCATCTGATTTAAAATCTTTTTCCCATTCTTTTAATTTATTTAAATAATTTTTAAGTTCTTCATTAGTATTATCATTTTTATTAATGACTTTATTTAATTCAAAAAGTTTACTCTCCATTTTTTCTTTTTCTTGGTTTAATCTATTTATTGCAGGAGTTAAAACTTTTGCTGTAATTTCTTCATTCTCATAGTCTTTATAATACTTATCAATTTTCTTGTTAATTTTATTTATTTCTTTATTTATATGATCTATTTCTTTAGTATCAACTTTATTTTCTTGATTAATTAAATTTTTAATTGCTTTTTGTTCATTTAATATTTTATCTAATTTTTCTATTAAATCATTAAGATATTTTAATACTTTTTCATATACTATTTTTTCAATTTTCTTTTTAACTATATGTTTTGCTTTACAATATTTACCACCCTTGCTTGTCCTTCCTATACATATATAATCAGAACAATCATATTCTGCTATTTCACCATTTTTTAATTTTTTCTTATTTATTATAGGATGTCCTTGCATTGGTGTTCCACAACAACCACAATAAAGCATACCTGTCAACAACCATGTTGTTTTATTTGGTATACTTGATATAATTTTTTTACCACGTTTATCTTTTATTTCTTGTGCTTTATCCCACATTTCTTTAGAGATAATAGGTTTAATATAGTTTATTGGATATAATTGCCATTCTGATTTATCTTTAAATTTTGTATTATCTTCATGTATATCAAATTTTGAATATTTAGTATTGTGATAATGATAACCACAATACATAGGTGTATTTAATACACCTCCAATTCTATCTTTATTCCATAAAGTTTCTTCATTATTTTTATCAATGTATAAATTATCAGAATTATTAAGTATATCTCTAATAGTGGTCATTCCTCTTAATTTATTAACATATAAATCATAAATTAATTTAATTTGTTCAATTTTTTGCTCATCAAATATCATTTTTTGATTTTCTTTATCCCAATGAATTACTCCGTACACTAATTGCCCACCCTTAAATTCACCCTTCTCAGCCTTGACTTGCATAGCACCTTTAACACGAAAAGATAGAAGTTTGACTTCTAATTCACTAATTGCAATTCTAACTTTTCGCATAAACTCACCCATAGGTGAATTATCAGTAAGTAATTCATTAGTGCATGTTCTTACCTCAATATCATATTTCATTAATGCATAGAAAATATATTGATCGTGTTCAGACATTCTTATTAAACGATCAGATGCTAATATTATAATACAGTCAAATTTATTATCTTGAGCATCTAATAATAACCTCATTAACCCTTTTCTTTTCTCTAAAGGATCTGTTGCAGAGATTCCTTCATCTGCATAAGTATCGTAATAAACTGCATTAGGTATTGCATTAATAAATTTCATACATCTTGATTTTTGAATTTCTAGTGAATATCCCTCTATTTGATCTTCTGTGGAGCACCTGATGTAAATACAATATGTTTTTTCATCCATAAAATTAATCTCCTTATAAAATGATTGTTGATTATTATACCATAAAGCATATGTATTTAATACTGTTTTAGCATATGTATTTATAAAAAAATAAGAGTAGAAATACTTCCACTCTTATTCATTACTATCTTTATTTATTTCATTTTTTAACCAATCAACAAACAATTTTGCTTTTAATTCTATACATTCATTTATTCTTTTTTCAAACTCTTCATGAGTAATAATTGTATAATCAATTTCTATCTCCATAAGAAACCTCACCTCATAAAAATATATGCATGACTAATTGATTAATGACTTATTTCTATCACAACAATCCTACAAAAATTTATACTCAATTTCATTCCAATCGAAACACCAATCGCATTCCCAATCCATATTCCATTCAAATCGCTTGCCATATAATATTTTTATTTTTGCATTACTTGAAAAAAGATTGCTACTTACATCATCAATAAAAATTCCATTCTCCATATCTATAATTGATTTATTTGCTTTGCATCCATCATTGTAAAGTAATATATAATCATTAATAAATGGTAACTTTTCTTTCAAAAATAATGCTTTTTTAGATAAATTAGTCGGAGTCCCAATTGTCACTATAATTAATTGATATTTTCTATTCAATTTTTCCAAAACTTCATATGTATTATCATTAATAAATTCTAAATATTTAAAGAATAAATCGTGGTCAAATATGTCAAGTGGATTATTAACTAAAGGGCAGATATCTTTTAGATTATATTGTTTTAGTTTATTTGGATCTGCTATTTTAAAATCTGGATAGTATTGATATATTTTGTTATAGACTTTTGTGTATACCAAAACACTATTAGTAATGGTCGAATCTAGATCTACAAAGAATTTTTGTTTACTCATTAATTATCCTCAACTTTCTCATTTTTCTTACTCAAATAATGTGGCATATCATCCCATTGCAATTCATCCATTTCTTGATGATGCATTATAGCAAAAGCATTCCATGCAATTGCTGATAAATGATCTTCTGATTCATCACCTTTTTTCCATGCAATTAAATGTCTTTCTAATGATGCAGTATATCTTGAAAATGGCATTCCCTTTTCCCAATTTCTATCACCATATTTTTTACTCCCAAGGCAATACCATTTTGATAATCTTGTCATAGCAAATGGAGTAATTAAATCTGGTCTACCTTTATTTGTATCTGGTTCTCTTTGTGCTGCATTCTCACCATAATTTATTCTTTGTCCAGTATCATTCATTTTACCTTCTAAATTGGACATATATTAAATTTTACTCCTTTTTATTTATTATATTTATATTATCAATTTAAAATAATGGTGTAAATATTTTACTTCTATTTAACTCATTGATTAATTCATCCTTAGTAGGTTTTCTCCCACAAGTTCTTTCACCTTCTGTACACCATAATAAATACTCGCATTGTGGTACTAACCTATCTTTTAATTGTGGCAATACTTTAATAACTTCATCCTTCATCATTGTTGCAACTTTTCTATGAAAATCTTGTGCTCTAGTGCATAATCTTTTGTGCATATAATGAATTAATGCTTCAATTGTAAATCCAATAGTTAAAGTAGTATTTGTTGCCCTAGGTAATACATAATTAGAATCTTCTACTGCTTGTTTTTCTTTTATTCTATTATTAATTAGGATATTCTTAATTTTAATTCTACTTTTATTTATTTCATTATTAATTCTATCATATTCTTCTTTTGCTTCTTGAATTCTATCAATAGTAGTAGGTGTAGTATATTCGTAATTATTCATATCTACATACCTAAATGATTTAAGATTTTTAATGATATTGTTAGGATTCTCATCATATGTATGTTCACCAATAGGAAATTGTCTTACGCCTATTTCATGTCGCATGATTTGCTCATTTACGCCTCTGTCTACACCATCAATTTTGAATTTAATATATTCAGTTCTACTTCCACTATAGTGTTCTGTTTCAAAACAACTATTACCTACTTTTTCTGCATATTTTTGAGGTGTTGCGTAACATTCACACGCAAAATTTCCCCATTCTTTAAATATATTTTTAACTTGCTCTGGATTTAATAATGTTACTTGCATAATAGATATTCTCCTTTTATATTTAATTATATTTAATTATATTTATATTTTTATACTATTTAACTTAAAACCTAAAACAAAATCTCATCAACACTTTCAAAATAAAAATCTCTCCAATTATCTTTACCTAATCCACAAAATAACATCAAATTTAAAGGATATTCACCAGAATCAGTGCATTTTCTAAAATCATCTCTAAACAAATATATCTTTTTACCTAAAGCAATTGCAATACCTAATTCAATCATTACACCTTCATCTGGTGGAGTACCATTTACAATAGCAAATATAATATCACAATTTTCAACATCTGATTTATCTGCTTGACCAACATCATATGCCCAATTTTTATTTGCAAAATCTATTTGGTTATTTTTTCTAAACGGCTCCCATACTTCATATTCTAATGATTCAATTTTAGATATAATCTCAGGTAATAACTTTTCATTTTGTTGTTTAGAGAATCCATATGGATTTGCTAAGTATACTATTTCTTTTTGTTTTCTATATTTATTATTACAGTTAATACATTCTGATGGATTTATGTAATTTTCTTTATTATCACAATACCAATCTATAATAGCACGATCCATTCCTCTTTCACTTTCATTGGTTAATAGGTGTTTACATATGTTTGAGTTTGAGTTTGATTTCGACATAGGTTTATTATTGCTCCTTTCTTATTTATATTCTGCAATTTGCTTACCTTCATCACCACATTTTTTACATTTAACTGTTTCCCAACATAATATATCTCCATCTTGAACTTTGAATGGATTACCTTTGGATATTACCTTCCAATCATGTTTACATTTTTTAGTTTTATTTTTTAATAATTCATTTTCTTTTTCTAATTTCTCAATTCTTTCTTCTAAATTATTTACTTTCTCATTAATTAATGAATTTATATACTCCATTAAATATTTCTTTTCTAAACTATTCATAATATATATTCTCCTTTTTAATAAAATTTTGTGGGGATTTTTCACCCCACTATTATATTCCAACTATTTACTTAACTATAAATCTCATTCATCACATTATTAATATTAATATTTTTCAAAATTACTCTACCATCTTCACCTACTGGTAAAAACATTATTAACTTATCAAGACATAATAATTCATCTTCATATTTTCTTGCTAATTCTTCACTGACAAATGGAGTTATGTATTGAATTTTTGGGATAAGATTAATATCTACAACACTTCGCATAGTATTTTCACCATTGGCAATAGATAACTTTAATACTGCAACTGCATAATTAAACTCTTTTCCTAGATTATAAGATTTTAATTTCTTTTGTAAATTTTCTACTCCTGATGGGTCAAGTCTGCAATTCAATGTTGCATTTAACTTATTCGATACGTTTGTCATAAGTATCATCCTTTCTAAATTAGTGTAGGTCACAACCCTTATTTTAATATAGTTTTACTATATTAATTGTTGGATGATTGAAATATATTTGATTAATTAACGCATTATATTATTAAATATTAAATATATAATTCTTGCAAAAATTTTTAACCCATTCAGGTTTAATTTTACATATATTATTAAATTGTTCTTGATCTAATAAATATTCACTTTCTTTACCATTCTCGTTTTTATATAATGGAATATTATTATCAATGTCTTTTTTAATTGTTTCTTTAATATTATGCATAAATTAATCTCCTTTATTATTTTATTCTTCTGTTTCAACGATTTTAATTCCATCCGAATTTAAATTACTTGCATTAATTGAACTACATTTAATAACAAAATCTGAAAAATTAATTATTGAATCTTCATTATTATCTTTTTCAATAATTTTAACTCCGTCAATACTTGAGATTTCTATTCTATCATATTGTAAAATAATCAATTTCACCTCCTTTCAATTAAATTATTCCATATAACTAACATGTGTCTTCAAATGATAATCTACATCACCATTGTTCACATGATAATTTCTAATAATATCACTTCTATTTTCATAATAATTTTCTTTATATTTTACTTTTGCTCCTTTAATTAATTCTTCTATTTTTGTTTTTCGTATTCATCAAATGTTGACAATTCAAAATTAGAAAGATCGGTTATTTTTACTTCACTATAATCATCAAAATAAATAATAATACTATCATATATTATAACTTCATATATTCTATTTTGAGTTGTATGATTTTCACTTAAATTTTTATATTTATAATATTTTATTTGTTTCATGGTTTGTTCTCCTTTAATATGTAAAATTAAATTTATTTTAATATGTATTTAGGCAATTTTATTTTGATCTTCTATGTATTTTTCATAATCTTCTTTATATATCCATTTAAATCCATAAGATGTATTTCTTTTATTTTTACAACAATCAGATATGTTACCAATATTTATATTTAATTGTTTTTTTATTTCAGTTATACTATCATATTCTGAAATATATTCATTTCTTAAAGATAATTGAATTATACTTTTTTTATTTTTACCTCCATTATTTTTAAATGCTAGTTTAGGATCATAATCACACCATCCTAATTTAACTCCTTGTTTTAGGTAGTTTCTAATTGTATTTTTACTTAATTTCATTATATTGCTAATATCTGTTGTACTTATAATACCACTATTCCATAAATCACATGCTATTTTAACTAAACTACTACATGCATATTCATGACATTTCAACCAATTAATATTTGATAAATCAAATAATTCATTTAATCTACTATGTAATATATTTTCTTTTATATAATCTAAATCACTTTTTTCACAGTCAATTCTTATAACTTCTATACCATTTTCTTCTGCCATTATATTTTTGTAATCATCTATTGCTTGAGATTCTTCTGCTGTTTGACCACTTAATGGATTATATCTACCATGCCCTAATCTACCATCCATTTCAAGTATATATTTAATATTATTTAATTCAAAATAAAAGTCATATTTTTTAGGTTTAATCCAATCTGGATTATATTCAGAAATAAAATTGTTACTTAATAATTGTTCTAATAAATTAAAAGTAAATTTGTTAGGATATGACAAACCATCTCCACAACGAGGACAAGAAAAACCATTATGCATATAATTGATTCTATATTCTTTTTCATATCCACAATCAGGACAAACAAATATTTCTGATTCACCACTACCATAAGTTATTTTGTATCCTCTTTCTGGATATTTTAAATATTTTGCAATATAAGGATGGGTAGTCCATAAATCATTATATCCAATTAATATTTTTTTACCATAACATGTATTACATCCTTTGCCATTTTGTAAATTATATTCAGTAATTATATCTATATTTCCATCTATTAAACATAAATATTTATAACTTTTTACTGTATCAATTTTTCTCAATATTCTTATTTGTTCTAATATTTTTATTTCCCCAGTTTTTGTTTTTATTATATCGTTGATATTATATTTATATATATTAGTTTTTATTTTTAATATTTCTCCTAAACTACATTTTGTAAAATTCCCTACATTTATAGAAATAATATCATTTTTATATTTTATATTTAAATAATATTCTTTATTTTTATTATAATATTTAATAATTTCTACTTCATCTTCGATATTATTATATATAAATTTAACTTTATGCCCTACTGATTTTTTCCAATTTATTTTATTTTTATATCTACCTTCTTTATATCTAGGTAAATTATCTAAAAATACTTTCTTCAAATCCCTTATATCCTCCTCGTCAGGAGGTGTGATCACACCATTTCACTTGCAAGTTCTCCTATTATATTTTAATTATATTTACATTTTGCTATACTATTTTAACATTTATTATTTAACTTTTAATACCTCATTACAGTTTTACATTTTTGTAATCTTAATCTCATCATGAACATCTATGTTTAAATAATCATCAATTATCTCAATTTGATAATCTTTTATTTTTGCATACTCTATTTTATCATTTTCTAAATTTTCTTTTAATCTTAATATTAAAACATTCTTATAATACTCAATATCTTTTTCTTCACACCAAATACATAAACCACGACCATTTTTAAATATTTTGTTTATATTATTAATTAACATCTTTTTATCTCGTTTTCTAAAATTTTTCATATCTAAAAAATAATATTGTTTAGTTATCTTATTTACTTTAAATTCATGTATGTATATATCAAGTTTATCAATTTTAGTTACTACATGAATATTATATAATTTATTTTCCATTATCTACTCCTTCCTAATAATCATTACTTTTATCATCATCTAAACCTAAATCTTCATATAAACCTAACACCGTAAAACCTATATAATGTAATAAAAATTTTATCATTTTATTTTCATTTATAGGAAAAATAAAACCTTCTTTTTCTAATTGATTATGAAAAAATATTTCATTATTATCAAGAATAGAGATAAGATAATCTATTTTATTTTCTAACATCTCGTTTAATATTTTTGTATTATTTTTAATTTCTGTTTCAATATCTTTCATAGTTAATTTTTTAATTTTACCCATTATTTACACCTCTTAATTTTATTTAAAAATACATAATATGGTAGGTACCCAAAATACCTACCATATTATGTAACTGTGCTAACCAACACAGATTAGTCTATACAACCACATTAGATTGTTTGCTCGACCACTGCATATCAATTTTGGGGATTGATGGTTAATTGATTATTGAGTGAAACTTGTCTATATTCCCACCGATACAGACTTATGACTAATTAGATTAATCATCCCATATGCATATGAAGTGCATACACCCATCCAAACTTCACACATGAGTTATATTCTCACCGTAACTCTCGGTTAAAATATTTTTGTCTACATTCCCACCATTATAGACTATGATTGAGAAATTAACAGAGTTTTCATGTATTCTCAATCATCCCTTATATAACTACCATTATATAGGAACTCTGTAATAACTATATAAATCCATTATATACTCCTCATTCACTATTAAATGAGATACCCTAAGACTTACAATTTTAATACTTGTAGAATCATTTTTATCTACCGAAACCCACAACAGTAGAAAGGATATTGAATTGAACTTTAGTTATCTGATGTCAATACCCATCTTGCACTCCCTTACTAATCTCCTTAGTGCTTTCCGAGGTTTTTATTATTGCTTCCTTACAATTATTATTTTACCATTTTGTTTATGCGTTGTCAACAATTATTTTTATATTTTGTTAAATTTGTTTTGCTTATAATTTTAATTGACTTGCATTTCCAAAATCTATTTTACCTTCAATATTAAGTTTAAATAAATGTCTTTGATTACAACCATCAATTAATTCACTTCTTTTGGGATATATCTCTACAGCTAAAACTTCATCTCCCCATATTTTATTTTTAATATTCCACATATCATACCAAGATTCTACAGGCATATTATCTTTTCTAAAAATAGTAATTTGATTTCTATCAGTTTCTTCACAAATGATATATTCATTAGTCTCATAATATTTTGTTTCTTCAACATCGCCAGTATATCTAAAATTATTTATAGTATCTCTTCCTTTATAAGTATATGGATTGTCTAAATATTCTTTAATATTACTAACATTATTTAATGTTGTCATTTTATCCTCCTTTAACTTTGAATAAAAGATGAATTTCATGCTGATTTTCGATCCTGTAAACCCTTATAAATCAAGGGTTTTGTCAATCGTCAATTTTGGCAAATTTAATATTTTCATGATTTTTAGCTAATTATTTTTATGTTTTTAAAAACGTAAACATTTTAATAATTTGTTTACGTTTTTAAATTAATTTTAACATTTTACAATTTTATTCAAATCATTTTTTACCCATTTTAACAAAAATTCTTGAAATGTTATATTTCCATCAATCATATCTGTTTTTTCATTTTGTTTTTTAAAATTATCAATACCTTTTTCTAACCAAGAAATGTGACAATGCGGAATTCTTTCTACTATGCTATATTCAATTCTATTTTTATTTTGATATTCATTATTATTTATATTAACAGGATTCATTTCACAATCCCATGCGTGATTGTTAATATCTTGCAAACAAAATGGGCATATTAAATTATTATTCATTAATATTATATTCTCCTTTCTTTCTATTACTTATCATTCTTAATTATAATATAATTTACACAATAACATAATGTAATATTTTTACCATTTTCTATTTTAATTAGTCTTCTACAATTAGGACAATATATTTTACCATTTTTACAAATACCATAAGAAGTTTTCTTATTCATAATATATCTCTCCTTTATGTATTATATTTTATTTAAGTTTCTAAATACTTCTCCAAGCAAATTACACAATTATCCGTACAATTTTCATGAGAAATTAGATAACAATAATTTTTATTCGCTAATTTTTCAGCAATCCTTTTTCTTTCTTCTTTCCTACCTTCTTCTTTTTTCATTTCTGAAAATTGAGTTAATACATCTGCTTTTTGTGCTTTAGAAATTCTATCCATATTATAAATTCTCCTTTCTTGGTATTTTAATTAATATCTAACATAACGCTAATCCATTTCTGCACCACAATGACAACATATATTTAATTCTTTAGCACAATCCATACAATATTTATTAACATTTGAATTATGGTGTATAATTTCATCATTACAATTCTTACAAATAAATGTTGTGAATGCTTGAAGTGATATTTTATTATTCATATAATAACAGTATTTACATTTTTGTAATTTGATTCTTTTAGTTTGTTTTGTGTCATTATCATAGTTAAATAAATTTTTTCTTATTAATTCTACAAGTGATTTGTTTCTATCTATATAGTGTTTTGAATCGAATGGCATATGATTCGTTTTTCTCCTTTCTAAATTTCATATTTTTCTTTAGATTTATTTTCTATTATAAATTCAATAGTTTCAAACAAATCTTTAACTAAATTATAATAATCTTCTCTATTAGATATAGTGGGATATCTTAAACACATTTTTTGATATTCACATTTATTATTAGTATTTTCTTCTGGAATACATTGAATACAATATTCAGTAGAATAAGGGTGTGTTTCTTTTATATCTTCTTCAAATATAAATTTCTTTAGTTTATCAAATTCAGTTAAATCAATTATCATAATTTGTTTACTCCTTTCTACATAGTATTTTTACATCTATATAATAATAATTACATTTCTCGTAATTAGGACATACCATATAAATTTTATTTTTATAAACATGATTAATTAATTCATTTTTACAACGTGGACAATATTTAGATTTATATGGTATTCTTGCACTTGGATGATCGTTTTTAATAATATTAAATAAATCCATTTTACTCCTTTATAATCTCTATTATTTCTTTATCTTCTTCTATAATTTTCTTATGATCTTCTATTGCTTTAATTTTACACATTTCAACAAATCTTTTTGCTTCATTTAAATCATTAAATCCTTTTATTAATGCACTAGAAGTTCCTAATTTCTTACCTATATACTCTTCTTCTAAATATTTGTATTTTCTTCCAAAGTAAAAACAATCACTATAAATATTTACTCCATGCCAAGGATTGCCATGATATTCCCATATTTCAATTGGTAAAGGAACATCTGAAATTGCTCCTGAAATAGTAACTACATATTTTGATTTATAAGCATTATGTTCATGTTTAGTATTTTTTATATGTTCTTCTGTACGTTCTTTTAGAACAATTTCAAAATATAATCTTAGAGTTCTAAATTTATATTCATCCCACCAAATAAAATTAGGATATGGGGAAGGTTGCTTATATTGATTTATCCAATCTGTGTCTATTATATAATTTTGATTATCTTGATACCAATAAGATTTTTGAGTTAATATTTCTTGTATACTCATATTCTTATTTACTCCTTTCTAAATTATTTACCATCCTTAAAACTTTTTAAAACATTGCATACATTTTTAATAATTAAATTATAAAATTCATTTACAAAATCATCTAATATCATTAAATGTTCTTTATCCCATTCAAGTCCTATTTCATCTGCACTATAATTTCTTAATTCTTTAATTTCACCTAATATATCAGTTATAATTTCATGTTTATCATAACCTTCACCTAATTGAAAATAGTTTATTATTTCTTGTAGTTTATTGTTGATTAATTTATCATTAACTAATTTGGTTAACATATGTTTACTCCTTTATTTTAAAATTCATCCCTAATCTCTCTAATAAAATCTCTTACTTTGCAAATACCACATATATTTCCGTCTATTTGTATATCAGTAAAATCACCTTCTACCATATCAATAATATTTTCTTCTATTTCAGTTTTATCACATTTATATTTACAAAAGTATTCTAAAATTTCTTGAAGTTTTCTTTCTGTATCTAAATTTATTATGATATTTACTCCTTTCTTAAATCATCACAAAAGTTCGATTTGATATTAATATTTATTATATTACTAATCTGTCAAAATTGCAAGAGTTATTTTGTATTTTTCTATTTATTTGCTTCTAATTGTTTTTCTATTGATTCAATTTGTTTAGTTAATATTTCTTTCTTCCCTTCATATACTGCAATATTAATCCTATGCAATGTTTCTAATTCTTTTAATGTTAATTTTGCGGAATATAGAATATTTTCTAAGTATTTTTCATGTGATATTTTTGTGGACATATTATTTATTCTCCTTTTTGATATATAATAATTTTACAATTTACTCATTCCGAACATACTCATAATTAACGCAACACGCACCCACATTCCATTTTCACACTGTTGCCAATACTTTGCACGTTTATCTTTATCAACCTCAACACTAATCTCATCTCTTCTAGGTAATGGATGAAGTATAATTGCATCATCTTTCATTTTATTTATATTGCTACTATTAATTGAATATTTACTAGTATCAATAATTTCATTTTCATTAATACCTTCATTTTTATATTCATCTTGCAATCTCACCATATACACTACATCCATATCAGGTAATATCTTGTTAAAATCATCAGTAATTTCATAATCTACATTCAATTGCTCTAAGATATCGGATTTAATTTGAAATTGTTTAGGTGAAACAAAATATAATTTAGTACCATTAACTTTATTTAATAACAATGATAATGATCTAACAGTACGTCCTCTTAATAAATCACCAACAAAAGCAATTTTCTTATTTTCTAAACCATATTTATATATAGTATAGAAGTCAAGTAATGATTGTGTTGGATGTTGGTCTGTACCACTTCCTGCATTAATTATTCTTGTTTCGTTAGATAAATTGTCTGATATTTCATATATAAAATCTGAAGATGGATGTCTCATAATAATCAAATCAGAGTATTGTGAGAAAGTTTTAATTGCATCTAATTCGGTTTCTCCTTTAGTTTCTGAAGATGTAGAAGTATCTCTTATTTCAGATGTAGATATTCCTAATATATTACATGCATTTTGGAAGGATAAAAATGTCCTAGTTGATGGTTGTTTGAAATAGAGCATTGCACGTTTGTCTGATAGAATTGTTTTTAGGTATTTTAATCCATCTGAAGTTTGTGACATAGATTTTATTTTATCTGTTGTATTGCATAGATTTAGTAGATTTTCTAGTGTATATTGATTAGAGTTAATGCATCTTGTTTGATTATTTATTTTAATAATATTCATCTCCTTTTTATAAATTATTTCAACATTTTCTTCCATTCATCACTTTTATAAATTTCATCTAATTTATCATATAATTCTTTTCCATACAATGATACTAACACATCTTTACTATGTTTATACATAGGAACACCTTTGTCTTTATTTATAATACATTTATTAAAACAATGATAGTCTCGCCATCTGCTAAAATCAGCATTTCTTGAATCATTAGATACAGTAGTTAAAATATATTTATTATTATATTCTATAATATCTAATGGAAACATATAGCAATCAAAAGGTTTTACTTCTAAAATATCAATATTATTGTCTAAAGCATATCTATGCAATGCACAATAAGACATCTCATTTTCTATAAAACTAAAAATACATAAATCATAATCTGTGAAATCTGTACTATTGTCATCATAATCTTGCTTATTATATTTCCATCCAAATTCCCTTATATAATCTTGATTTTTACCTGATAAGTATGGCAATATCTCATCTAAATGTTCATCTATATATTGCTCTGTTATCTCAGACATTCTATAAGAACCTGTTTCACAACATGATCCATCTATAAATTCTATGTCATTTAAAGGATTATCATTTTTATATTTGATAATCATATCACAGTTACTTTTGTCACATAGAAATTTTCTATTAAAAATATTTTCTACATCAATTATGAATGTTTTGTTGTTAATAGATATTTCTAAAATAGGAGTATCATATAAAAATCTATTTATTTTTCTTATTAATGTGTTGTTTGATTTTTCTAAAGTACCGTAAAATTCTACATAGTTTAAAGTAGTCATGATTTTATTTTTCTCCTTTTATTTATTATATTTTATATTATTAATCCTCATAAAAATAACTTCTTCTGCCATCAAAATCACAATTGTAACAATCCATTAACTCAATGTCATTCCATAATTTGATTACATCTTTATGTAATGGGAATACTCTAATTAATTCTAATTGATAATATTCACGTTCCCATTCTTGTAGGTAATATGATTCATTGTTGTTCATATATTATTTATTCTCCTTTCTTATTCAATTTTCTATTTCTTCTATCACATTCTAACTTTGCATCTTCCTTAGTAAAATGTAAATACAATTCTGATTCGCTATATGCAGAATCTATTCTATCATAATACCTCAAATATCCATTAGTTTTACATCTATCAATTTTAATAATTTTTACTAGATTGTCTGATACAATCCATTTTTCTTCAAAATATGTACCATCACCATTGCATTTTTCACAATCATCATTAACTTTTCCATTGATATTACAATCTTCACATACAACTTTAAAATCACCTAATTGAATTTCATACATTAGAATAGGTAATTTAATTGGTTGTATTTGTTGTTCATTTTGTATTGTTTCTTTTTGATTGATTTGTTTAGATTCTACTTGATTAATTGTATCATATTTAGGCAATGATAATATTTCATTTAATATATTAAACATATAAGAATCATAAACATTTCTGCCTAAATTTAAATCTCTTAATACAAATCCGCTATTAATATTGAATTTACCATCTAAAATAACAACTTTAACTTTCTCATTTCCTTTCATAGTTTTATAGATAGTTCCGAATAGATTTCCTGATTCATCATATATAAAATGTGTTGCTTTTGGTGTCATAATTACATTTCTCCTTTATTATTTAATTTAATTTTAACCATTCATTTTCTATTTTTACACTTAATAAAATTATTTTTTCAAATTTATTTAAATCTATTTCATTTTGCCTACTTTTCATATCTACAATTTTTTCACTTATTAAATTCATTAGAATATTTATATCTTCTTTACTTAAATTAATCATGATTACATTTCTCCTTTATTTTTATATTTTTCTTTTAAATACTTAAGTTTTTCTCCAAAATATAAAGCATCAATAACTTCTATTATCTGATGAAACCAATCATTTTCTGGATATGGGTATTCAGAATTTATATCATTTTTAATAATTTCTCTTTCCATAATTTCTCCTTTCTAAAATCAGCATAAAACCGATATTTGATAACAATATTTTTAGGTATTTATTATATTTCTTGTTTGTATGGTTTATAAACCCTTATAAATTAAGTGTTTATAAGCATCAATATAGGCAAAATCAGAAATATTGGGAAATTGGTAATTTTACCTATATTGTGATCAAATGTTCGTTTTATGTTGATTTTATTTTTATGTATTTTTATTAATTAACTGATTAATTCTTTCATTTGCAATGTTAAAATATTTTTCTTCTTTTTCAATCCCTATGTAATTACGATTAGTATTTAAACATGCAATCGCAGTTGTACCAGAACCTATGCAATTGTCTAAAACTAAATCTCCTTCATTTGTATATGTTTTGATTAAGTATTCAAATAATTCAACTGGTTTTTGAGTAGGGTGTAATTTCCCACTAGAATTATGTACACATTTAATATAAAGCATTTCATTTTCTAATTCTAATGCATCTAAACTATACGCATCTTCATAATCAATTACATCATCTGGCATTAACCAATCACTTTGTCTATCTATATATTCTTCTTTTTGTTTGCCATAATTTGTTGTTTTAGAATTTTTAGTATTTCCACTAGGTACTTGAAATGTTCTTGGAATTTTTTGTGGATTGTATGTAGGAGATTTTTTATAAAATATCATTATGTCCTCATATGATCCCATTGGCATTTTTCTAGCATTTAAATTGCCTGTTTTTAGATTTTTCCTCCATACTAGATTATATTTATAATGTTTAGGATTACTCATAATCATCATACTTGTAAATGGTTGTTTGCCTGTAAAAATCATTGCACCATTATCTTTGATTATTCTTTCATAATGCATCCATAATTCATTAAAAGGTATAATAATATCCCATTTGTTTCTTGCAGTTTGACCATATGGCAAGTCACATAAAATTAAATCTACACTCTTATTATCAATATTCTTCATTAATTCTAAACAATCACCTGAATATATTTTATTTAATTCTATAGTTTAATTCCTCCTAACTATTATATTTTACTTTTGTTAAACTTTTTTAAATTCTGAATAAAACGTGGAATTCATATAGACAAGATATATCTACTTTGTTAAGTTTTTAATTTAACTAGGTGTGAATCACACCTTCTATCTTCTCTTTTAATAAATTGAAGACTACTTGTAATACTTTATATTAATCTATTTGAATATCTAATATAATTGTTAGA
>Ga0209000_1000726_pt1 | contig 26498 bp, 60 predicted proteins | sample RifGroD2_FD_183998 | JGI IMG/M metagenome (GOLD analysis project Ga0209000, IMG submission 183998) | Groundwater microbial communities from Rifle, Colorado, USA - Groundwater D2 (SPAdes) (version 2) | ecosystem: Environmental > Aquatic > Deep subsurface > Groundwater | place: Rifle, Colorado... | reverse complement strand
ATGTTTCAACTTCTAATCCAAATGGAGTTAATTCTTTGATTAATATATCATGAATTTTATTTTGAATTTCTGAGCGTTTATTACCATATAAATCAAGAACACTATAACTAGATGTAACAGATTGTGATGCTGTTTTCACTTGTTGTTTAAGATAACCTGATTGAATAGATTCAATATCAGCACCTTTGAAACGATTGAATATAGCAGGTAATTTTTCTACGTTAACGTGATATGTAAAGTAAGCATCAACATTAACTGGTTTACCTTCCATTGTAGAAGTATTGTATGAATCATCGTTAGGTGAGCCTTCTGTGGCACCTTTAGTCAACCATACGGTTTCGGTTGAAATAGGATATTCTCTTACGCTTTTCCAAGGTGCTACCACATGCCATCCTTGACTCAAAGTAATTTCTTCTAGTCCACCAGATACATTATAAACAATTCCTGCATGACCAGGATTAATTTTTGTAGTAGATGCCCCAAATCCTGCAAGCAAAACAACTGCCGATATTCCAGTAGCAATCAAACCTTTAGTAAATTTATTCATTTTAAAATTACTCATATCAACATTAATACTATTTCTCATTATTTTTAATCTCCTCTTTAATTTTATTTTCTACTTCTTCAATTTTCTGACCTATTTTTGAGTATAATGGTATTGCTAAGAACAATAATATTATAACTAATGCAATAATAGAAATTACAAGCATGTATATCATCACCACCTTTATTCATATATTATTTTATAATGAATTTACTGAGCAAATTGACTTAACTTTTCTCTTAATTCTAAATGTGCATTGATTTTTAATTCTGCATCTTCTTTTATTTGTTTTGTATTTAACAATTCTTGTTCCAATGAATCAATTTTAACTTGACTCTGATCTTTAGATTCTTTCAATATTTCATTCGCTTTGTCAATTTCAATAACTGCAAGATTAAACATAGATACTGCGTTTTCTACAACCCCTACAGCCTTTTGAATCATCATAGAAGGTGTTAGTGTTGCTTTTTTCTTAAACATATCAATCTCCCCTTTCAATTTAATATTTAATAGTGTCAATCAAATAATTATGAATTATGTATTTTTATATCTAATAATTAACTCATTAATTTCTTGTTCCTCAGATTCACTTAATTTTTCACCGCATAAAACACATGACTTTAAAAATGCTAGTGCTTGAATAACTTCATTTTTCATTTTATCACCACCTTTCAATTTAATCATTCAATCACCTATATATTTTCTAGCTTCTCTAATTGTTTCACTTTCTTTTTCAAAAGAATAATTTGAACCAGTTTGTTCGCTTTTGATATCCATTAATAATTTAAGACAATGGATTAAAAGTTTAACGATTAACTTATTCGTATTCATAGCAATTCTCCTTCAATCAAGAATTAATATAATTTATCAGATAACACTTTTATTATAGTATAAATGTCATCAATTTCACTTAATCCTTTAATACTTTCCAATCCCTCTTTAATAATATTGACGCCAGTTTCTATTGAATCAAGCATATTATCAACATCATCTTTTGAAACGAACAATTCTTTAATAGTAAAACCAAAATCATTGTCTTTTAATTCTTCTAAGGTATATGTATTAAATTCTTTTCTGAATGAACTCAATTTACTTCCTCCCTTCCCTCTAAACACTCATTTACAACATTTGCTACGGCTAATGCCATTTTAGACTTAAACACAGTATCTTGTTTTAATTCATTGCTCACTTTATCAAATAATCCATCATTATTACTGATAATAGTTCTAGCAATTTTATGTGAGAAACCTGCTATAATTGATTTCTTAAAATCTTCTTTCCTAATTACTTCATTAAAACTATCTGAAATAATTTGTCTTAATTCTGTTGAATATTCATTTATTACTGAAGAAACAAGTTTAATTAAAGGACTATCGTATTTTATCATAGATTCTTGAATTGCTTTTTGAATTGATTGTTGTACTACTGATAAGATGTCTTGTTCTAAAGTAATAGGAAGATGTTTAGTTTCTACTTTTGTATTTATTTTTGTGGTAAGATCATTTACTTGTTTCCTAAATTCATTATTCTCTTTTTGTATGTCTGACATTAATTGATATAATTTATCAATTGTTTTTTGTTCTTGACCTGTCATTTTATCATTCCTCTCTAATCCCATAAGTACTACATTTCCTATGGTTTTAACTTACTTGCCAATTAAAAGATTCAGTATTGTCCTTTACTATCATATTTGCTATTTTATTTCTTTCTGAGAAAATTATATTAACCAATTCTCTATTTAATTCATTAAGTCTATCTCCTTGAGGATAAAACATCTTAAAGTAAAAATAATCCAATACCTTTATCTCACATTTTCCTTGTATATCCTCTGATATTTCAAATATAATATTTTGACCATCTTTTATTTTCATAATTATATTATCTCTCCTTTCCAACAAAATCTTAATTTGGATGGATATTAATATTGCATCCAATCTGGATTAGTGGCCTGACTAAAAATCTCTTCACTTTTCTTTCCACATTTATCACAAACCATATTTGGAATTACATTATTATGAAAATTACTATCATCATATCCATAACCTTCTTTCTCATTTTTACAAAATTCACATTCATAAATTGCACGGAAGTCTCTACGATGCATATTAATGATTTCTTTTATTTTAATTTTTCTTAACTCCTTTCCTTATCTACCTCTAAGTTTATTAGAAATTGATTCTGAAATCATTTTCTTGATACTATCTTCATTATCTTCTATGTATTCTTCAGTCAATTCTTCTATCCTACTAAAGTCAAATATACCTTTAATCTGCTCTCTCATTGCTTCTTTGATGATATATTTAATATCACTATCAGATATTTCCTTTGCAACTTTATTAAATCTTTCAGCAATTGGTTTTAAGATGATATAATTTTCTGTTTGCTCTTTCATAATCTATCTCCTTTTATTTATTAAATTTAAGATAAATATATTAATGTTCCATCTTCATTCCAAAATGAATTTATATCACTGTATTGATCTAATTTATTAACTCGATTTAAATCTTCATCAAAAATTGCTTCTTCATGTTTAAAAGTATTTTTTACCTCTACATCTTTTCCACAGAAAAAACATTTAATGTTTTTACAATTTAATGAATTTATATAATGATGAACTCGACAACATTCATTGACAATGAGTATAAAAATCATAAGTTATTCTTATATTTTCTGGGAATAACTTTTTCTCAATTCGTTTTAGTCTTTCTTCTATACTAACCATTTTTTTATCCCCCTTTCTAATCCAATAAATGAGTCACTTTAAAGTATATTATTTAATATTCCACCTTTAATCCATTTTTTACTTCTTTCTATGGGGATTATGTCTTCAATTTTACAATTATAAATATCATCACTAGAACAATTTAAATCATTCATTGAAATACTTTTGATTTTCGTACCTTTTCCAAATATTGATTCAAATAATTCTATATCTAAATCATAAAATATATCTGCTATATCCTTATATGAAAATTCACTCATATGTATTATCCTTCCTACCTTCCCATATACTTTCTTCGCTTCTTTTGTGCCTTATAAACACTACCAATTATGTATTCTCTTATATCTTGCTCTTTTGCTTTAGCTTTTCTTATAACTTCTTTATCTGCTTCCTTTTTAAGATATGCTATGATCATTTCAGCCATTATTTACCTCTATATAATAAATGCTATTTTTAGTATAAATTATATATTGCTTCTCACGAATATCTACCTTGGTCACTCTTGATGTAGTAATTGGCCCCTCGCTAGTCAACATAACTATACTTCTACTTAATTGAATATCTTCACCAAATTCAACTGATAAATTAATAAAATTACTATGTTTATCATTGCCTAAAGAATCAGTAACTTTACTGATAACACCCTTTACTGTTAAAACTTTTCCATTAACAACATTTCCTTCTTCGTCAACATAAATCCTATATAAAGGATTACCGTTGATACCATACCAACTTCCATTTAACTCTTCTTGCTCTGTTTGGGTAAGTGGCCTACAATCAGATTTGTTAAATTTTACATTAATAAATCCATAACCTTCTTCGAAACTTCCTATGTAATGATTTTCATCTTCTGAATGGATTCTAATCTTATCATCGATATTGCGACCAATATCACCTAGTTTATGTATCGCAGGACTATTTGCTTTAAGCATCATAATTTTGTTCATATTGTTCAATTAATAATCTTCCTCTCTTTCACTATATATTTATTTTTGCATTTAGTCAAGCTTTAATTCCCTTGAATTGTTGTCAATTCCTAATTGCTCATTGAGTTTGTTGTATTTCTTCATATCCTTTACAAACCAAGAGGTATCTGTTCCTATATAATTCTTTAACCATAGGACGCAACCTTCGCCAATTGACTTGCATAATGATTTACCAAACTTCTCTAAATCTTTTTCAGTAGGTACAATATAAAATTTGTCGCTTTGATTTGCATATTCATTAGTTTCAATTCCTTGTACATCCATAAATTCCTTTGAAATATTATGTAATACTTGTTGATTGTTTTTATACTCCATATATTGATTGTATAAATTTGATTGTTTTGTTACCTCAAAATATCTTTCCATATTATTCAACAACCTTTCCACACCATCTACATTTTTTAATCCCATCAACAGTTTCAAACCTATTCTTTTCGCCAACATAATTATGATTTTCACCAAGTAAGAAATTAATATGTTCTATATCAAATAAACATCTTCCAATTTTAATATATTCACTGCAAAACCAATCAGTAATATCCTCAAATTCTTTCATTTCAAGACTTGAATAGTCCATAGTTTCATATTTATTGCTCATAATTTTAAACCATGAAATCCCTTGCCATTTATAATCTGTTTTGTACATAAAGTATATTTGAGTTGGATAATATTTTATTGCTCTTATATTAAAAGTTATAATATTACCAGTTATATTATTTCTATTTTTAAAATAAATTTTAATATCTTTGTTTATATTTTTATGCAAGAATGTATATGTGCCTTGGGAGTATTTTGGGTTATATGGATTACTTTTAGGGTTAATTGCTTTAAGAAATTCTTTAGTAATCATCTTGTTAATTACCTACTTTCTATAAAATGTCGCTTAAAATATCTTCAATCTCTCCAATAAAATCTTTTTCACTAATTTCATAATCCTCAAGAAAATCACTTTTAATACCATATTGGTTATTTAATCTCTTAAAAATTAACTTAGCAATACTTGTATGGTCATATCCATTAACTTCAATCTCTTTGCTTAAACTATGAATCTTGCCCCTTGCCTGACCAGTAGTATAATGAATCATGCCTCTACTATCTATAAATCCTTTATCTCCTTGTTTGACTTGAAGTTTATTTCCACCAAAAGCTGATTCAATTGCAAAATCATCTTTAAATCCAATTTCTTCTCCAATTTTGTAACTCATTTATTTATCCTTCTTTCTTTCACTTTATTATTTCAATACGTTCAAAGGTAATTTTTATTGGATACTATCTGGATTTATGATGATAATCTCTTTCCCTAATTTATTAGCATAGTTTACACAATTAGCAGTACCGCCCTTACTTCCATTCCATACAGCAATAGCAATATTAGAGTTATCAACCATATACCGATTTCTCAATTGCATCTTAGCAGGATGATAATCACCTACAGGCACAATATCAAATCTATACCCTTCTACAGTATCAACATAGACAACTTCATCTGCCCATTTCTTTTGAAAATTATATCTGTCAATATCATTATTATTAAACCATTTACTTGCCTGATTTTCAAAAGGCACAGCTAAAATCATTTTTATATATTGATAATCATCTTTTTGAAGTTTTTTCACAGCAGTAAATGCCATCTGATCAATTCCAAGTGCTCCACCAAATATAAATGTTTTAGCATTTCTGTTAATTATCATATCCTCAATTTTTTCTGAAAGGTGTTTCATAATTAGCATATTTTTCTTTGAATTCCAATCATAACCTCCCAATTTTTCTGGCCTGTGTCCTGTAAAACATATATTAGTAATTAAAATCATCTCCTTTTAAATTAATGTTTTTTCCAATTATCTACTCTTTTAATGAATAACGGGATAATACCAAGTAGTAAATATAGTGTGTATGTATAATGATAAATATTAGAGAATCCCTTGCCTCTTTGCCAAGTTTTCTTAACAATCACTTAAAACTATTCCTCCTTTCTTGTTATCCCACAAATGTCAGATTTGATGTCCTCTTAATTATTTAATACCCAATCAGATTTCATAAATCCATCACTGTAAATGCTAAACCCTTCTAATCCTTCCCATTGTATAATCCAACTATCTTCTTCTAAAATATCATATACTTGTTCTTCCCACTCATGATCAAAATCAACTATTCTTCTTGTTTCATTATGCCACAAACAAGGTTTTGGTTCATTATATTCAACCTCATATTGAATAACATCTTCTTCCCCATTACGCATTATGCGAACATGTTGTAATGAATTTAATTCATAATATTTAGTTGCTTCACCTTTTGAATTAAAGATTTTAAAATCAAATCCAAAATCATTATCTTCACCAAAAAATTCTACAACCCATCCATTTTCCATACCATTTTCATACTTGACTGCTTTAATATAATTAGGTATAGAATGATATGTTTTTGCTTTTTTTTCAAACAATGTACTCATAAATCTACCTCCTCTAAAAATAATATAGTCAGAACTTAAGGAACTACAGTTCAATAAATTTAATATCAAAAACCTCATGATGCGTACATTTGAAAAATATATATTCTCCACAATCAGCACATTGATAATTATTTATCCACATAATGCTTCCATCCATGTGTGAATTAAATTTGAACCTCTTACTGCTACCACATTTGGGACATATACAAGTCCCATCATCCAATATTTTTACATTGGTGTCTTTTTTAATTGACATAACTACCTCCTCCTGTAAACTATTCATTTTAATGGCATTTTATCCCTGTTTTTCTTCACATTCATCTTCAAATGCACAACCATTACATAACCATGATTTACAGTTTTCGCAAAAACAAGATTCTGATGTTAGAGTATTGCCACAAATATCACATTGAAAATAATTTAGATCGTTCATTTTGTTTCTCCTTTTGAAATTTTGTTTTCCAATTCTTTAATTGATCTTTCTTCTTGTTTAATTATTCCCTTTGCAATCTTTAGCAATTCTTTTCTCAATTCTAAATTAGTCATATCATTTACATATCCAAAGGTAGTCATCATATTTCCACCTGTTAGAAATAATCTCTGATCGTCGGCATGATTTGACTGTGCAACCATTACTGGACTAGAATGATTCCCAATACTGTAATCATTGATATATCTTCCGCGACCCCTAAATTCATCTATTCCATTCATACCTGCATTAATAATATTAATGAATTGTTGTTGATTCTTTTCAATAACATGCCACGCATCGTTTAAAATTGTGATTGTTGTCATATACCCCATTATTATTTCACCTCTTTATTATTTTCATCAACTAATTTTAAGAACCCACATTCACAACTAATTGTTACAATTTCATCTTTTACACTTACTTGCAGTTTTGTATCTTTCCAACTACTTCCGCAGTTTGGACATTTCTTATATTTTCTAGTGATATTGACAAATTTAAATGCATCCATTAAATATATCACCTCCCTTCAATTAAAAATGCAATTTGATTATCTTTCTAAATATTCTTTTTTAACTTCATCTTTAGATAAGTTATATTTACTTAATAGATAATCTAATAAATCATCGTTATGAATCATATTGCCATTGCAGAAAGGACAATATTTCGGATCAATACCTGTATCATTAATTGGTTTGCCAATTTCAACCCATCCTTTAACTATATCTTCTTCGGTTATTCCATACTCCTCTTTTTGTTTTTCTGAACCGTCAAATTTAACACGATATCTACTTGCATATTCTGAATCGATATCATCATTTACTACACATTCTGTACAAATATTATGTCCACATTTTTCGCAATGTTTTACAAATTCCTCATAAACACTTTCTTCACAACAATCACATGAATAATAATCTACACTCATAATTTATATACTTCCTTTCAATTTTATTTACTCTTAATCATTTTTTCTACGATCTCCTCAACTGTTGTTTTACCACTTAAAGAACCAACAAGACCAAAATATTCTTTTTCATAACATTGCAACGCTCTAATTATTGTGTCGATTGGATACATTATTCCTCCAATCGCCATATCATTTATGGATAAAGAATATGACTTTATAGCGAACTTACGATGTTGTTTTGCTTCTTTAACTGCTTCACTAATTTCATCTTTACTATAATATTCCTCTGTCTTTTCAGGATTATCAATTTTCCCACACCACTTAGGGTTTGCTAATGAATCTTCTCTAGTAATGCCTCTACCAAATGTTCTTGCCCATTCGTTAAAATCTGGATTATTAGAATCCATACAGTGGCCACTAACATGATCTAACTTTCCTTTTTGAGATAGTCCTGTTAAATCGTCCTCTGAGTAAAATTCACATTCTCTGCAAATCATAATAATTCCCTCCTTACTTAGTTTCTCTTAATACTCTTTTAGCATAGCAATATGGACATTCTTCATTATCATCATATTCATCACAATGACAGGCATTATCAACATATTGAATATATTCATCTTTTAGACATTCCAAAGCATTTTGTAAGTTACTAATTTTATTTTTCAGAAAATCATTCTCTTTCTTAAACAAATAAGCATCCATTTTTGTGTATTCAATTCCATCAATTTTAAACATTAAAAAATCAATCCTTTCTTCATCATTTGAAACCATAATTTCATCCCATTTATAATCCTTAATTTCACTTAAACAATTTCTATAATAATCAGTAGCGTTTTTATTACTATCCTGTGTGTCTTCAATATCATTGCAACACAAACATTTATATCCACTCATTTCTTCTTCAGTTTCTTCCTCTGATAATTCAATAGCCATCTCTAATGTATATAATTTACCACATCTGCAACAACGTTTTAGTTCTTCCTCTTTGATTCCAAGTTGTTGTTCGATTACTTTTGATAAATCACCTAGTATTAAATGATTTTCAATTAACATTTCTGCTAATTCTCCGTCAAAAATATCTGAATCATAGTATTCTAGACTTTTCCAATAGTTGTATAACACTTTGCTGTTTGTAATAATACAGGCTTTGCCTAATGAAGCGTACCACCCTGCCGTGCCTGTATTCATCGGAATACCATCTTCAGCAAAAGTGTCGATACTCCAATATTCATGAATACGAATAAGTTGATTCCTAAATTCTTTTAGGAAATCATATGTAATAAGATTCTTAATTTCTTCAGGAATATTATATTCAATACGAACGCTATCTCCACTTCCTACTATTGGCATATTTTATCCTCCTTTAGAATAGTTCCTTTATGGTATTTTAATCCCAATCTGTTTCAACATTATCGTTTCCAATTTTTAAATATACATTACCACTTAGAGGTTTCTTTTGTACTTCTTTAATAACAATATCATGAATCTCTTGCTTTACACTACCTTCGATTCTCCATGCAATATCTGAAACTAATTTCTTTGTTGAAGTATCAATCAGTTTTGTTGTTTTTGATTCAATAATTGACTTTACCTTTTCTTCAACTAATGTTTCTACATTTAGTTTTGTCATTATATCATCAATTTTACTTTCAATAAGTTCACGAACAACTTGTTTAGCCATTTGTTCAATATTCTTTTGCGGAATGTTAATATCTAATTTAAAATCGTTTGACATTTTTACACATACTCCTTCCCTAAATACTCTGCCATCTTACCTCTAAACTCTATAACCAAATTAATCAAATCACTTTTCATTTGTTCTTCTGCTTTTTCTAAGACATCTCTGGAAGCTCCTTCTGTGACACCATATGTTTTCTTTAAAGCTTTTTGTAGTAATTCCGTATCCTCATCTGTTGAACCATATCCATCAGCATACATATCACTTTCAAGTAACGCTCCATAAAGTAAAATCTCTGTTTTTGTCATTTTATCATTTCTCTCCTTTATATCTCTCCTTTATTTCTTTTCTTTATATCTGTTCTGAATGTCCACATTTAGGACATTTTATTTTAGGAGTACCAAAATCTTGCGTATATATTTTAAAATATTTTTCATCTCCGTAAATATCAATATTACCTTCATAATTACATTTTGGACATTTTACAATCATCCAATTGGTATTCAATATTACACATCCTCTCTGTATAAAATTGGTAATTTATTTATCGACTTTTAGTACCGTATTTCCTTCTGAATCATTCATAGTAAATGAAAACCATCCTGACTTAAATTCATCTTGTTTTTTAATTTCTGCAAGAGTTTCAAATCCAATAGTATTTGACTCAATATCAACACTTTTAATAAATGCTCTATTAATTGTGGTATGACCATATTCTTTTGAATCAAATTCTATTCTATATTCTTTGTTTATCTCAAATTTACTAACATCCAATTCTGATTTTTTGAAAGTCATTGTTACCGTTTTAATCTTCCTTCCCTATCTTTTAATTTAATAATTATCTCTATTTTTTCGTTTTTATGTATAATATCAATTCCTAAAGATTCTAAATAGCTGTCTATACCAATTAAGAAATCTGCATCTATAATCTTACCTTCTTTATCTTCCGCATACCAATTAGCGTTTTCGTCATTCTTTACAATTCCTTTAAATTCTACAGTCAACATTGTTTATTACCTTCCCTTTCTTGTTGCCGAATAAAATGGCTCCTTAAGTATTTTTTATGATATTTTCTATATACTTTCTGACTTTTCCATATGTTACCCATACATGATTATATCTTTGATAAGCTGATTCTCTATTTGCATCATAGGCTTTGTCGGCACTTGCTCCAGCTTCTTCTTCCTCTTGTATTACCCACTCAAGAACTTTATTCAATTTTTCATTCATAGCAAACTATTCTTTCTTAATATGAAATTGGTCATTTATTCTAAATTATTTTCTAAATTTTCACCATACCCTTTAACTTTTTCCATTAATTCAGTAATCCTAACTGGTTCATAATTTACTAACCCATTTTTATTACTAAATATAAGTTCTGTTTTCTTTCCTTTTAATTTTTTCAAAGCATGATGTATAACAACTAATTCCCCGTAATTTAAATCCATTATTATTTTCCTTCCTTTAAATCAATCTTCTCAAATTTATCGATTACTTTTACATACCATTGTTTAGACTCTAATGTCATTTTCATAGAATATTTACTGTCCAATAACAAGACTAATCCCAATCCATTTCTAACCGTATTTATTTCTTCTTTTGTTAATTCTACTTGAAATGTATCCGACATATTTTTTATCTCCCTTTCATCGCATGAAATCGATATTTTAATGGAAAGTCCAACCTCGCAAAGCCTACTGTAGCAATAGTTTTGGAAATTGGACTTTTGTAAATTCTAGAGTTTTACTAAAGATTTTAACTCTTTATTCAATGATTTGATTTTTGCTCTAATATATGCAATCTTAATCCCTCTTGTCTCATTATATGTATCAATGGGTAAGCATTTTGATACTCCTTTTGACCCGTCTTCGAGGATTACAATTGTAGCATTATTATTTTGAATAACTTTTTCATGTTTTGCCGAAGTTCTAAAAGAACTATCTTTGATAACATCTTTTGTTCTAGCGTCAACCTCCGTAAAATATTGTTTAGTTCCATGATATGTAATTTCCTTAATTTTTGCATCTTTATTACTCATTTTATCAAAACTCCTTCTTATTTATAATTTTATTTAAGTTCTACCAAATATTTAATTGTAAGTTGATCTTCTTTATAAACAATGATCTCATCATTTCTTAACATATTTCCTTCATGAGCATGTAAGCAATGAGCACCAGGACAATTCTTTTGTAATTGTTCGTAATTAAAATTATGATATTTATTATCAAAAGAATGAACATCATAAGGTTTGCCATATGCAGTATCATATAAACTCATAAATGCTGAATTTGAATTTCCACCAGCCCAATATGAACCATGTAAAGACGTATATCCTAAGCTCTTTTGTGCTTTAGGGGCAAAATATATACCATGTCCAAACATCTTACCTGTGATCACTGCTGAAGGTCTTAAAACTAATCCTGTATTAATAATGCTCCACCAATTTTCATTACGACTACCATGCCAAAGAAGTTTAGTGTTTTTAATTTTATTTTCCTTGATGTATGTATCATATTTTTCTTGTGTCTTAACATTTACAACTTTCCATGCCCGATAGAATTTATCACCAATCGAACCAAGAGTTTTCTTTATCAAATCTTTTTCTTCTTGTGTAATTTCTTCAAATTGCAAACCCATTACATCTAATATTGTTTGATTATTAATTGGTTCAATTGCATCTGTTTCTTCTTCATTTTTAACTGCTGATTGTTGTACCACTTGACCCCTCATTACATCAAGCAAATCTTGTTCCTTTTGAATAATTTCACCGAAAGATTCTACTTTTGTTGCTAAATTATCTTTAACCTTTTTCATTTTTCGAGGAATAATCTTGAACAATTCCACCAAAACTTTATTAAATAATTCAATATCATCTGCACTAATTAAATTATTTAATGTTAATTGTGCCTCATCAATCATTACTTGAGTAACTTTATTAGATGAAATTGTATAGTTATCAGCAATAGCTTGTCGCGCCATAGATTGAAGTCTTGACACAATTGATGCAATTACTTGATTTGGGATATCTAAGTATTCTTTATTCTTTTTCTCATTGACAACAACTTCTGCAACTAATCTAGTATTGTCAACATAACCTTTCTTCTCTTTTTCTCTCATTTTTTTATTCCATTGATTCATATCATAATGTGCAGTTTGAAAACCTCCTGCTCCAATACGACCATATTCTGCTGTGAAATTATTATCATCTGTTTGTATTAGACGATAGAATTTGTTATTATTAGCATCTGGTTCAACTTTAACAAGATATAAGTATTTATATTTGGTTTCCAATTACTTCACCTCCCATCTATATAAAGTTACATCATAATCGTGAAAAACTTCTTCAATGATTTTATAAACCACTTCCCAATTACCTCCTGCAAGCCCACATCCTAGATTTACTGGAATTGCGATTGATTCATTGTATTGTTTTACTCTTTTATAAATTATATTTAATGCATTTCTTAGTGCATCATAATCAGTATATTGTTTATTCCTACCAAAATCTTCTTGCCCAAATAAGTTTGCTATAGTATATCCGTCATGGCATTCAACATATTGAACCACACCTAATAAATCCCTTGGATTGTGTTTGTCACATAATTCTTTATATAGTTTGTAAACTTCGGGATATTTTTCTCTAATCTGTTTTGCTATTCCACCACCCATAACACCTTTTGAATTTGTCTGATGACATCTTATATCCTCTTTTGCTTGTAAAATATCTCCGTCTACTATTTTAATTATTTTAATCATTCCTTTCTTTTTTAATTAATTATAAGACTCTTCTGTTTTGTCATCCCTATATTCAATCAATCTACACATTCTTAAATCAATTCCACCATTATCATTTGTGGTTTCATCCATGTAACGCACTTTCACAATCTTACCCAACAATTCGCCTTGATGATTCCAAATATAATCCCTTACCAATCTATCATCATATTTTGCAGAATCATATTTAATCTTATATCCTGCCATAACATTAATTGAATTACCCTTATAATTGACAATCATTTTCCCTAAAGTGTTTTCAAACGCCTTACCTTTTTCGCCTTTTTCAAAACCAATTACACGTAAATCAGCTTCATTTTCTGTCTTAATCTTTAGCATTTGTTGATAAGACTTTTTCCCAACATATTTCTGATCCATTTGTAAAACCATAATTCCTTCATCTTCTTGCTCAATCATTTTTGCAAACCAATAATCAATTTGAGATAAATCATTTCCAACATAAAAAGGTTCTACATTTTTAACAAAGGGAGAATTGATTTTATCTACAAGTTGTTTTGCTAATTCTTTTCTCTTGCGACAAGAAAATGGATGTTTGCCTTCATAGAATCCATTATCAGGGATGAAGTTAAAAACATTAGCTTCAATACCCACCTTGATTCCATCTCTACGCAATAGCGACCCTGTTTTATTAAACACTTCCATTCTTGTCATATCACCTGTAGGATCAATTGCTAATAACTCACAAGCAAATACTCCATGAGGCAAATCCTTACTCAATAAAGCCTGCTCTAAGTCAACTAAACCTTTAAATAGTTCTCCACCAGATGACATAATTTTAACTTTCCCATTATCTACTTCAATCTCTGCTCTATATCCATCTACTTTTTTATAGATACCAAACTCTTTTCCTTTAAGTAAATTAATGTGCCGAGGTTCTGCTACCTCACCTTTTTCTAGTTTGTGAATATAAATAAATTCATAACCCAAAGCACTATTAATAGTTTTTTCACTTAGTCCACTTCTTAAGTCTTGCAGAATAATTTGTATGTATAGTTCTTTCATTTTCTCTGTTTGCTCTGACAAGAATTGTTGGATGTTAGCAATTGTTTCATCTGAACCAGTCCCATTAGTAATAAGAAAATCTCTTAAACTATAGAAGTCTGTAATTTTAACAGTTGGTTTAGATTTAACTGCTTTCTCAAGTTTCTTACGCTTGATACCTGTTTTAATTTCAATACTATAGACAAATTTGAAAATATCTTTGAGCAATTCATTGTCTTTATTTTCTCTAATTATTGTTTCCTTATCATTCCTACCCGAAGTACCTTGAAGTTGTTCTACTATTGCCAATACCTTTTCCATTTACTTATTCCTTCTTTCTTAATAAAAATTTAGACCTCATTTGCTCCTATACATAATATACCATACAAACGAGGTCGTTGTCAAATAATTTTATTTATTGATTTATAATTTATTCTACTGATCGGCATCCTCTTCATCATTTGTCATACTATTAATATATTCATCAAATGCGTCAAGGAATTTAAATTCAACATCAGTTAATCCTTCATCGTTATCTACTTTATCAAATAGTTCATCAGCAATCTCAAATACCATATCCATAAGATTACTGAATGCTTGATATCCTGGATCTTCTTGTAAATTTTCTTTAATGGTTTCATTCATGCTCATTTTTGTATTGCCTCTTTCTTTATTTTATCAAACCAACCCTACACTTACGTTTAATATTATTTGTTCATTCCAATTGTAATCACATTCATGACATGCTAAGCCTAAGTTTATTGGTGTGTTTATATCTGGATAACTCAAATAATTTTCCCATAGATATGATTCTCCGCATTCAGGACATGTAACATTTATTTGCAATCCTGAAAGATAGAATCTTTTTACCTCTATTTCCCCTTCTGGTTGACCCAATATTTCTAACATTTTATTTTCACTTCCTTTCAAATACAATTTGATTGGGTATATTGGTTTAAACAAACCTTATGTAATACTGTTTTCGGGATTAATATTTTATTATTTATTAATAATTATGTATTTTGGAATTCTATTTTTGCTATTGATTCAAAAATTGGATAGACTTGAGCAGGAACAACAGCGTTTACTAAACATTTAAGTCTGTCCACCCTAGAGGGAATCCCATCAACCACTCTATCCACATTGGGTTCAATTTTCCATTGATTTCTTGCCCATTCAATTCCTGTTGTTGTATCACAAATTCTGTTGGAGTTGGAGTTTTTGTTTGGAATCTTTTGTTCCTCCCCCTTGTTCCCAACGCATCGCATTGAGTTGGTGTTCCAACCCACAATAAAGACTCTATCTCTTCTATGGGGAGTGTTGACGGCACAAGCAGGAATGATAAATGACCTTGTTGTGTAACCTTCGTTTTCCAAGTCAAATAGCACTGTGTCGAGTGCCATTTTGGTGACTCCAATAACATTTTCTCCAAGCACCCAAGTTGGCCTAAGTTCTTTGATAACTCTAAACATTTCAGGCCAGAGATATCTATCGTCTTCTTTTCCTTTGTGTTTTCCTGCTTTACTAAAAGGTTGACAAGGGAATCCTCCGCTAATGATTGTGATTTTTTCAATTCCTCGTTCTCTAACTGATTTTGCCGTAACATCTCTTATATCCTTCCATCTAGGCACATTATGCCAATGTTTTTCTAATACTTTAGTTTGGTAATCGGCAAACTCACATTGCCCTACAGTTTTAAAACCAGCTTGTTCGGCTGCAATACTCATTCCACCTATTCCTGCAAACAATTCAAAATGTGTTAATTCTTTAATATTGTATACCTCCATTTATTTTGTATAAACCAAATGAAACTTCTCTTTCCTTGTATCTTAATGATCAATCGTAATTTTACCTAATTTTGTACAATGTTCACATCTGCATATTTTCCACCTATAATAATCCTCTGCTCCCATAAGACAATAATATGGGTGCTCTTTTAAATCTAAATTCATATTCATTTCATTCCTTTGATGACCATTTTTTAGATTGGAAACTTCTTTACGATCAACATAATCTCTAAAACTTTCTTCAACCTCTGAATTAGTATCAAATTGATTATATGTATAATGATTAAACCAACCTAAACACCAAGATTCATCTTCATAAAATTCATATCCAACATTCTTAAATATAACTCCATTATGTTTTGCTAATATTCCAAGTTTAAATTGTTGCAATTCATTTTCTAATTGCTCTGCTGATGGATTTTCTTTATACATAATTGAATATCCAGTGCCATTATTCTCAAAATCATCTTGATCCCAAGTTGCATAGAATTTATAGATTGGATATTTGTTTTCTTCCATTACGCATTAATCCCTTCAACATTATAATCTCCATATTCATCTGATAAACATTTCTTAGTAACTGGATACTCTAACTCTTTTAATAATCTAATCCAATCTTGATTAGAAATTCTATGTCTTTCACGAAAGAAATCTTCACCTAAATTCACTTGTAAAACTTCAAAATCTCCTGATTCGCAAGTTATAAGTTCAATTAATGGTTTCATCATTTATTTATCCTCCTATTTTCAATTTTATCAGCACCAACTTTTAAAATATATCTTGTTTCATTAAAAAGATTGCCGTTTACTAACCAACATAATTGTCTTGCATGAGTTTCTGTCACAAAATCAGTAATAAATTTGTCATTAGAATCATAAAGTGACCATTCTTCATACATTTCATCAAAAACCATCTTAATTGGTGGAAGCAAATTCTCACTTTTATCTATCATTTTATTTATCCTCCTTATAATCTCCACAAACTATAATTCTTTCACCAATATCTTTGCCTACTATCAATATTCCAGCAACAACAATTGACCCATCTTTTAATTGTACAACTTCAGAACCGTTTTTCTTTATCGATAATGCTAATTCGCCAAGCATTTCAGATGTAATTTGTAACTGCCTATCTCCACCATCTTTAATAATTGCTGTAATACTTATATAGCTCATTTAATAACACCATCCCATTCTTCCCATTGTTTAATTCCTTGCTCATTTACAGTTTCCATTGTAATTTTACTCTTAATAGATTCTTCATAATTTATTACAACTTGTTGAGCCAATTCTACATATTTACCTAACCATTTTTTATAATTTCTCCAACCAGTTGAATGAGTATAAACTCTTTTCCATTTATATTTTGTTTCGCCAAAAGGAAATGTTTTTAAGACAAACTTGTATATAATAACTTCCCATTGATATTCACTAAAAGCCACATGGTCTTTAATTATATCGACTTTATATTCATTTCCATTGTAAATTACTGGATATTTTGATAGTTCTATTTTAATCGCTCCTTTCCAATAGCATCAAATACATTTTTGTTTGGATTAATTCTATCCTTCATTTTAAACAAATAACTAATACCATCCCTAATTTTCATTTTACGTATTATTCAATTACATAGAGAACATCGCATCTATTACACTTCCAGTAAGCTTCATCAGGCAATCTTTAAATATCAAATCTTTATAATCTGCAACTTCAAAATGAACATTGTGTAAAGTATTTATCTTTCTCAATAAAGAGTTTTTTGAGTTCAGACAATAGTTATCTCCTCTTGATAGAAGCATATCCACCAAACCACTTACCTGCAAAACTACATCCAAATCCTACGAAACCTGTTAAATATGGTTTCTCGTCTTTATTATTTTTTATGTAATAATATTCCTCTTTAGTGATACTATCAGGTGGTATCCATCCATTTTGAAGTTCATTGTACATTGCTATTAAATATGGATGTTTATCATATGCTACTCTTTTGTCTGTAATTTTACTTAATATTATACCTCCTCCTACAAATGGCTCTATATATGTTTGATTTTTACTTCTGTAACTATTTAAACATTGAACAATGTCTTTTGCTGTACGTGTTTTCCCTCCAAAATATTGTATGTTACTCACTCCTTTATTATATTATGTTTATATAAACCAATTAAAATATCGCATTTAAGTTATTTGATTATACTTATAATAAAACACCCAATAGTGAAAAATAATGTCAATAATGATATTGTACCAAAAGCGATTTGAATTTTTTTATTTTTATTGGATTCCGTTTGTAATAATGTATTTATATTAATTATTCCATTTTTAATTGTTTTCTCTGTATTTAAATCTTCAACCATTGCATTCATAAGTTCTTTTGATATTTTAACTTCTTTCATTAATTATTACATCCTTTCAAATTGTAGTTTTCTATGATCATTAAATTAGTTTTCTAATGTATAAAATAGTTTACAGTGGTAATACTATATTTAATACAAGTTTTCACGTTTATGGAGAAGACGAAAACTCTAGTCTTCTCCTTTTAATTTTATTAATCATTATTTGGCATAGGCCCACGATGTAATTTTATCCACTCAGGTTTATATCTGTTTAATAACTGATACATATTGTCTCTACCTACACCATTGGCAGTATGAAGATAAATTACTTTAGGATAAATATTAGGATTGTTGTAACCCTCCTCAACTAACCACTTACACAAATCATAACCTGTTTCTGCATCTGCGTCACTTAAATCATGATCTAGAGATAATATATTAACTTCATTGTTTAGTAACAGAAAACGGCAATCTGAAGCATTTCGTGCAATAATAAATCTTTCAGGGCATTGCCTATTATCATCAAGAAATATATTAACCATTTTTCATCTCCTTAATTATTTTATAATGTTTAGAGGATATGAATATACATCCAATGATGATGCAAAATCCAATAGTAAGTTCTATTAACATTTAGACCTCTCCTTTCTAATAAGATAAATCATAGAATTTACGGGATCATAGCAATTATGGAAACCTTGCAAATGGCCTCTTGTGCAGTTTTAAATCCTGATAAATCTACACTTTTTAGTTTTCCTTCAGATAAATTACCACCAATCACACAACGATAATGTTTTTTCTTTGGATTCCAAGCAACCTCTATCCATCCACCTAATGATTTTATCATTTCGAATACTTGCCAAGCACATGATATATTTGTAGATGGTTTAAATTCTTTTAACAATTGATATTTTACTATTCCATTCTCATCGTGCCATTGATCTGCATGATAATCTGTCCAAGTACCATCCACATAAAGATGAAATTTGTGCCATTTCATTACTATTTCAGCAATTAACTTATCTAAGTTTTCATCTTGTTTCAATTCTAATATTTCTTCTTTTGTCATAAATATCTCCTTCCCTTATCAGATGATATAGTCATATTATTTGATTATTTATCCTTAATCAAAAAACATCAGGCCATTAATCAATAATCATATAAATGTCTTTTAATATATTGTTCAATCTTGCATTCCTTAACAAAATCCACAATGTCATCTTCGCAATATTCCATTCTGTCTAGTAAATTAATTAAGCAAATTCTCCATGTTTCAGGGTCTATTTCATGTTCAATAAGAATGTCTCTATCTGATGCCCCATATTCATCTTGGGTTCCTTGTTCATCAAAACTTTTAACTAAATAAACTTCTTCATCATAATCTTCACCTTTTGTCCAATCCTCTTTTTCTTCTTCGGTGAATGGTCTAATTACTTCAAAGGGTTGTAATGTTGGAAAAGTTGAATCTGGATAGCACCAATAATTTCTAAAATCTTTCTTTTTGTATGGGAGATATTTATCTTCATTTTTCATATATAACTTTCTCATTTCTTATAATTTTATTTATAAACCATTTTCCTACATACTGTTTCCAACCTTCTCCATGAACTTCTACGCCATCATTATAGATATTTTCATTTCTAACCTCTCCCTGCTCAATAAAATAATTTCCATTATCATGAGCAAAGTAATTGACTATATCCCCTATTTTCAATGTTGTTACGTCAAATAATATATCTGCTTTATTTTCCATACATATAATCCTCCTTTTATATTGAAATAAATCTCCAATTTCCTATTACTTTATTAATCTCAAATTGGTATGTAATGGTTTTCTGTCTTCTAAAGCATCAGAAACTTCTTCATATTCTTCATAATTTTCCTCTTCTGATATTAATTCATCGTGGTTTTCATAATAATCTCTCCACGGATTGTCATCACAATTCCATACATTTGTTTCTTGCCACTCTACGAATAATTTTTGGTGTAAATCATAGTCTAAATCAAAAGATGATGTAAATTGTGGGTTGCTTTTAAAACCTGATGGGACTATAGAAAAAGTTCTTATAAACTCTATCCAACAATCATCGCATATTTCCGATTTACAGTTTCCATATTCCCCTAAATCAGTATTTGATGTTTTTATATTTTCTGCATGAGAACTAAATACATTTCCACATTTATTACACAATCTACCTACTATGACTTGCTCTGTTCTTGTAACCTCTACACTTTCAGTAATAATCATATTATTCTTCACTCTTCTTTCTCTTTATTTAGTTTGTCCTTTTAATAACTTATACGAATGAAGGCTTAAAATTCAGTGGGTTGAGAATATTTAATTTTGTCTTTGCTTATGTATGTATTAATAATAAATATTTGAATCCCAGAACTCGCAAAAAACACAATCGTCTTTTGATGAAATTCTGAAATTGCCTTTATTTAATTTCTTCTTTTCAGTCATTTCTCTTTCTAATAATTTTGTTTTTGCAATTCTATCTTTATGATCAAAATATCTCAAACCAATCATTGCGTTATAATCATTTTTTACCGGGAAGTCTGTAATACTTGATATAGTTTCCATATTAATTTCCTTCTTTCATTTATATATTTTATTTCTTGATTTATGGTATGTCGGAAAAATCATTTAGTTCATGAGTTGGATTTTTATTTAGATTCATACTATTTGCATAACTAAATTCCCCATAATATTTATCTTCTGCCTCTTTCCTAACTCTTACTGCATCTTCAAAACTAGCAAAACTACCAAGATAAGTTTGCTTTTGATCAATTTGAATACTAGCTGTCCAAATTTCATCTCTTTTGTGCCAATGAACCCCTTTTACACCTGATTTATTATCCACTCGTATCTTTGTATTCATTGAATTTTGTCCAGACGTTGCTTTGCGCAACTGACTTTTTCTATTATCATATTTAATATGAAAAATGTGATCGGGTTCTATTTCTTCTTGATTTAATACGTCTAGAACAAGCCTATGCATTCTAATTATTTTACCAGTAACTTTATTGAAAGCTTCAATATATTCTAAATTTTTCTTTTTGTACCAATAGTATTCTTTAATTAAGTCATAATCCTCTAAGTCGAAATAGAATTCGTCACCTTTCTTTGTATAACCTATTCCATATTCTCCACTTAAATCATATGTATTATATTTCTTTTTTGATTTATTAGACCATTCTTTTAACAAACACCCACAACTTTTTGTGTCCCCACTTAATAAGTACGAAGATTTTATGGACTTAATAGTTTTATCTTCACATTCGCAAATGCATATCCAATATGATCCTTTTGTTTTAGGTTTAGTAGTGTCTCTATGTAATACAGTAAGTCTCTCAAATTTTTGTCCAGTTAAATCTTTTAATTTTGCCATTATTTATCCCCCTTAATTATTTCTGCAATGCATATAGTGACTCCAAAATCTCTAGTAAATTTATTTGATTTTATTTGTCCAAAATCTCCGATAAAAAGATCAATCTTATAATTTTTTATTTTACCACCTATATCACGGCTGGTATAAATCCCATCATACCTTTTATACTTGGAATCTTTGAATATAAGCCTTACTTTACTGCCCAGAGGTATAATACTAAGGTCTGTTGCAATTGTCCTCGCAGACGATAATGTATGGCCTCTCAAGTCAAATCCTGACGAGGTAATTCCATATCCTTTTGTTCCTCTTGATTTTTGAGTTGATTGATATGAAAGGTCATAGGCCGAGACTAAAAATACATTTTCATCCGGCACAATTTCCTCAGTCTTGATTACTATGTAATGCTTTCTAAATTCTTTCAATATATTTACATTAGCATCACTTCCTAAATAATTATTAACATAATTGTTTATTTTTATATCTTTGCTTGTAACGTAATTTCCGTTTGTACTACATATGAGAACAAACACACTAATAAATGTAGCTAATAATTTAGTATACTTTAGTGGATTTTTCCTCATTATTTAACTCACTTTCTTTTGAATATAATTATTTATTAATCATATTTTTATGTATTATTGAGATATATAATGATTATACCTCAATATTCATTCAAGCGTTTTAAGTTTTCTCCAATTTGTCAATCGCCTCCTGCCAACTTCCGAATTTATCTATAAATACAATAGCCATTGGAAACTTCATATCTTTATTGCTTGGAATTCTACCTAATTTTTCCTGCTTCTTTTTCAATATTTTGATAAGCTCTTTTTTAGTATACTCTGCCACAATAACTTTTTCAACTTTTTTATAAGTTCCAAAGTATTCTTTAATTAATCCTTCTGGATAAATAGCAAATATTTCATCTTTGTCCAACACTCTTTCTTTTTCTACAAATAATTTCTTCAAATTAGATATAACTGATTCCTTAGAGTTCTTTTCAAAATCAACATCTTTATAAATGTCTTCGATTAACCCTGCTTTCATCAAAGATTTTTCCCACGAACCGAATCTGTTACTATAAATAGCACTACTGGGTGTTTTCATATCAACACCTTTAGGAATTCTATTTAATTCCTTTGCTTTTTCATGAAGAATAGAAATTAATTCATCATCTGAATATTTTCTATGGACAAAATCAGCATGTTCATTAGTTTGATATTGTTTACTTGCCCATTCCTTTAATTCTGGATAGACTTCTCCCAAACAAATATACATACTAGAATCATATATGTTTTTAAGCATTCCAACTAATTTATATTCCTCAAATACCTCTCTAGTGACTTTTACCTTAATGTCATCAATACTCCAATTTAGAATATCCTTAAAAACATATTTTATAATTTTCTCAGCAGTTTTGGAAGCCGTAACTCCATTCCAAAATCCAACGGGAAAGGAGTTTAAATAACCATCTTTTACTAGTTGATAAACTTCAATATCATCCATTTCAAATGTATCTGTGGATCTTCCTTTAAACACCATGGTTATATTCACATCCTTTATAAATGTTGTTTAACTAGCGTTTTTACAACCGCAAGACTATCTACACAAATCTCTTTACTCTTATCACTCATTAACATACCATCTATTTTTATTCCATCCCTTCCTAGTAATACTATCATATTATTGATTAAAACACCAATATCTTCTGAATTTACATCAACAATATCTATTTCATTTAACTCATCTGTTTCAATTTTATCATCTTTTAAAAATTCATCAATTGTAATACCTAAAAATCCACATAATTTCACAAGATAACCCAAGTCGTTAATTTGTTTAATTTCTGACTTTTTTGAAGTTTCATTGATCCAATTACCACTAATACCTACTGCTCTACCAAATTCTTGATAGTCTCTAAAATTTAATCTTTCCTTATAGAGACAAATTTTTTCTCCTACGTTCATATAATCCTCCTTATTGAAATTTTCCATCAACATATTTTGCTCCATCGCTCTTACGGGACAGTCTGCTAAATACAGCAGTAGAATTTTTGCACGTAAAAATTAACACATCTGAATCAATCCACGCATCTGAATCATTCTCAATTTTATTCAATATCCAATCTTCTGGAAATTCTATAATTTCATATAGATACTCAATCCCCTTATTAATTTTTTTTAATAATCTAAAATAAGTCTTACCTTTTAGTAATATTTCCAAAACATTTATACTTTCGATTTCAATCAATAGCATCAAAACTTCCATTTGCATTTCGATAGAATATAAATCCTTAGACGCATAACCTAATTTATTCATCTCATTCTTAAAAGAGAGAAGTAAACTATACTTATTCCACATCTCTGATAATGTATTTTTCATAACATTTACCTCTCATCATCTAAATAAGTTGCAATTAATTCTTTAGTCTTAAAGAGATATTTTTCCCCATTTTCTCCAAATTCAAACCTTTCATTAATTTTGATATAGTCCTCCTTAGTTAGTTCGCCTTTCTTTTTCTTTTCTCCTTTAGCATATTCAATAATTGCAGAGAAGTAAAGATTGCTGATGCTGATATAAGGATTGCCTAACCATTTTTGCATTCGTTGTATTCTACTAGCAAAGAATTGATACTCTACTTTACCATGTTTATTTTTCCCTGGAATTCTAAATACATATTCGCTTGGATTAATTATTCTTCCTCTGTCAGTTTCTTCGTATATTCCTTCATCATTTGGTTTAGTTTTTAATCCATTGTTAGCGATATAAAAATCTTCATTAATTACTTTTTTGATTAGATTTAAAGTATAATCATCAACATCAATCCATCTTAATTCACCATTGTTTTTAGTGAGATATAATCTTTTCTTTTCCCACTTAACATCACTTTGTTTTAGATTAACTAATTCTTCAAGAGTATTTCCTTTTTCAGTACGCCCTCTAACTCCTAGACTTGACAATTCCAAAATTAGTCTATCTTGATAATTTTTCAATCTAAATTGAAGTTCTCGGCATTCAGATAATGAAATATAAGAATTTTCTTTTGCTTGAACATTGATATATTCCTTGTAATTGGAAGTAAGAATATTAGCAAATCTATTCTCATTGTGTTTTACTAAATTCTTTGGTGCTATACAGAAATCAACATAAGTTTTTAAAGGAGACAAAACAGTTTGAAATGCGAATGTGTTTTTGTTTTTATATTGGACAATTAACAATTCGTCTCTCTCTTCTGTATTAAAGTTGTAGATTTCCTTCCCAAGCTTCACTTCGAAGTCATCTGCTAATTGTAAAACATAACGATAATAACTTCTAGTGGACTTCATTTGCTTTTCTAAAAATTCTTCCTTAACTTCAGGATCTACTTCAAATACTAATTTTTCTTCAGTTTGCAATTCGTCATCGGTAATTTCAATTTTAGTCATTTCAAAGTACCTCCATTAAATTAATTTTTGAAAGAATTTATAAAGATTTGTGCGTGTTGATTTTTTCATATCTGATTCTTTGCTTAATTTAATATCATCCCAGAATGGATTTTCCATACTGAAATCTATTTTATCTAAAATCTCTTCAAGTATATCTTCCCACTTTTTAACACCATATAAACGTTCAGATAATGCAACATATCCTGCAAACATATTTTTATGGTTGATATAACTAACCTTTTGAGTGGCTTCAGGATGCTCCATAAACTCTTCTACGTGTAAACCTATGATATAATCCATTACGTTAGCTATATGCTTCGCAATAGGTCTTATTTGAAGTTTGTTAGTTAGTCTATCACCGTAACATTCTTCAATAGCCATAGCCAATGTTGACTTCTTTGCCATACCGAAATGTTCAAGTTCAAAATGTCCAATTTCTTTATCATTGTCCTTTATTTGATCTGCAAATTCAGAGGTATCAATATCTTTAATTGCATCCACGACCACATTGCCAAGACTAGCAGTATCCATATTCTTAATATGCTCTTGTTTCATTTTTTGTTGCTTATTGATTTCAACCATATACTTTTGCGCTCTAATCTCGCTATAATTAATTACAACTAATAACCAATTAAACTGTATATCAGGGTTAACGGCAAAGGCCAAGCTGTTTCCGACCTTCCGGTGCATTCCGTCCACAAGGTTTTTAGTTCCCGATATAATAGACAGATCACCTGTTTTTTCATCATAATATATTTCATCTGTGCCATCTTTAAGAACATTTACTACTATAGTAGTAGGGAATTGATCTCCTGAAAGAACACCATCTCTGATTTCTTTTGCATTCGTTTTATTTAAATGTATTCGTTTCATTCCATATACATCAATAAGTGGGTCTCTTTGTGTCTTAAAATTATAGATAAATTCATTTCCAGCATCTAATTCAGCAAAATGTTTTCCTGATATATATCCAGAATAAAATCCAGGAGCAATTCTGTTCATTTTAGGGAAAACAATAACTTCGTCTTTTT
>Ga0209000_1000724_pt1 | contig 26565 bp, 22 predicted proteins | sample RifGroD2_FD_183998 | JGI IMG/M metagenome (GOLD analysis project Ga0209000, IMG submission 183998) | Groundwater microbial communities from Rifle, Colorado, USA - Groundwater D2 (SPAdes) (version 2) | ecosystem: Environmental > Aquatic > Deep subsurface > Groundwater | place: Rifle, Colorado... | reverse complement strand
TATCACCATGACCAGTAGAATATGTTCTTTCGGCAATTAAAAATTGAACTGGATGAACATGTCCTTTACTAATAACATTTTTATTTTTAAGATGTTGTGCTACCATATTAGCAATATTATTATCAATAAAAATATCTTTTGACGACATTACTCCAAGATTACGAATTAAAGCTGTTATTGGCATAATAATATTTTTATTTTCTTTATCAAGAAGTAATGCTAACCAAATATCAGTATAATTTAGCATCCATGTTTGAAGAAATTCTCTTGGAATTTTATTTGCACGAATTATATCAACAAATGATTGTATATTTTGTTTAAATTCATCATCTGTTACAGTTTTAAGACGATGAATTAATGACAAATATGAACGTATCTGTTCATTTCCAGTAGTTTCTAATGTTTCTTGTAATCCTTTTGCAACAGATTTAATTACTAATTGTTGATCGGATGTTAATAATGTTGGATTAACATGACATAATCGTATAAGATCTAATGCAGACCAAGAATCTCTTTGAGCATATTTATATAATTGATATGCAAGAGGTTGTGCATCTCTAGAAGAAAACCAATTAATATAAGCATTTTTAATTCTTCGGCCCCATCCTTTTGTTTCTCCAGCAACATGAAATTTTGTGAATGTATAAAGATGTGTGCCAATACGAATTTTTGGTATAAATTCTGCAATATGTTGTCTAACAATTTTATCTCTTCCTGGTTCTGTATTTTTATCCAAATATGAAATGAGTTTTAAAGAATTTTCTGGTTTTGGAGCTCTATTATCTAAATAAATTTCAGATGCAATTTTAAAAATCGTTTCTGATTTTCCTTGTCCAATCATTTTTTTAAATATATTGAACATATCATCATCCATTTGTGATTGTGAAGCATAATATGATCCATCAGTAGTTCCAAGAATACAATATCGAGTTATTGCAGTTTCATCACTTACTGGAAATACATATCCTCCAGCATTATTTTTAACCATATCATCTCTTTCAGGTGTTTTCATCATTTGACCAAATAATGATTGAGTTATTGCATCATTGTCATTGTTATCATAATCTATGATTTCGGACATTTTAGTAATTATTAATTAAAACATTTCCTTAAGTATGTTTATTAAAAACTTAAAAAATCATTTTTTTGTATATTTTTGAAAAAATTGAATTTTAAAGTGTTTGATAAATGTATTAGTATATATTGTTAATATCTCAATATGAGGATTCGTATTAAATTTATTAACGGTACTGAAAAAAATATTGAAATTGATGATGAATCAACCGTGTTAAATATTATGAAATGTATTGAAAATGATTGTGAAATACCATGTTCCCAACAAAAACTAATATACAAGGGAAAAATATTACATGATGATCAAAATATTATTGACGCAAATATTACCGATAATTGTTTAATAATATTATGTGTATCACCCTCAAAAACACAACCAACTCCAAAAATATTTCCAAAAATTTCTATGGCTGAATCATATGAACCAGAACCTATACCAGATCAAGAATTTGAACCAGATCTAGTAGAAGGACAAACACAATATCCAGAACAAGAACCATCCGGCAATATTTTTGATAATTTATTAACTTTTGCAGAACATATTATGCAAGGCGCTAGAGTTATTGATACTAATCAACAAACAAATAATCCACCACCAAGAAATCCTCGTGATGTAACAGTAGAATTTACTGAAGAGGATTTTATGAATATCCAAAATTTAATGGAAATTATCGGAAAATCTCGTGATGAAACAATTATGGCATATATTAGATGTTATAAGAATTATGAAATGGCAGCTAATTTGTTACTTGGTGACTAATAAATTAATTTATTCTAATGGTGTTGCATAACAATACAAACATTTATGATTACAAATTTGATAATAATCATAAATGATTGTTGTTGATATAATATTTAATTATTTACTCCAATACCAACCGATTAATTTTTCTAATTTATTTATTTTGTCATCAGATAATTTTCCTTTCTTTTTATTTGCACGTTGACGAGAACACCATGAACCTAATTGTTTGTCTTGTGGATCGTTTGATCGTTCATATGGTATTCTGTTATTAATTATTATCCATTGTTTTAATTCATCATAATGATCATCAAATGAATCTTCTTGCTTCCAATACCAACCAGTTAATTTTTCTAATTTCTGTATTTTGTCGTCAGATAATTTTCCTTTCTTTTTATTTGTACGTTGACGAGAACACCATGAACCTAATTGTTTGTCTTGTGGATCTTTTGATCGTTCATATGGTATTCTGTTATTAATTAGTATCCATTGTTTTAATTCATTATAAAGACCATCAAATGAATCTTCTTGCTTCCAATACCAACCAGTTAATTTTTCTAATTTATGTATTTTGTCATCAGATAATTTTCCTTTCTTTTTATTTGTACGTTGATTTGAACACCATGAACCTAATTGTTTTTCTTGTGGATCATTTGATGTTAATGCTGGAAATTTCGTACTAATTATAATCCATTGTTTCAATTGTTCGTATGAATCGTCAAATGGATCTTCTTGATCCCAATACCATCCAGTTAATTTTTCTAATTTTTGTATTTTGTCATCAGATAATTTTCCTTTCTTTTTATATTTACGTTTATCTGAACACCATTGTCCTAATTGTTTTTCTTGTGGATTTTTTGACATACTTGATGGAAGTTTTTTATTAATTATAATCCATTGTTTTAATTTATCATAATAGTCGTCAAATGGATCTTCTTGTTCCCAAAACCAATCATTTAATTCTTCGATTTTTTTTATTTTTTCATCGGATAATTGTCCTTTCTTTTTATCTACGCGTTTATGCGAACACCATATTCCTAATTGTTTTTCTTGTGGATCTTTCGATGTTGATGATGGTATTTTTTTATTAATTAAAATCCATTGTTTTAATTGTTCAAATTTATCTTCAAAATTATCTTTAATAATATTATAAAATCTATCATATATTGTATCATCTAATAAAATACTTTCATGAGTTATTTTATCAAAATCATTCATAATAATTCTTCCATTTTTATTTTCTCTTATGGATTCTTTTACACGAAAATCTTCATCTGCAAATATCTTAATAAATTTATTTATTGTTTGTTCACCATTTTTACTTGGTAATACAATATGAGATATTGTTTTTTCAGGATGTTTTCGTAATATTCTTCCAACACATTGTATTACATTTATTTTACTTTCTCTATTATTAATAAATATACATGTGTCAGCAATTGGTATATTTATTCCTTCTCCAAGAACATTAACTGTTACTAATATTCTTGTATTTCCATTTTCAAAATTATTTATATATTTCATTCGTTGTTTTAATGGAGTTTCTCCATCGAAACTCGCACTGACTATTCCATGTTTATTTAAATATTCACTAATTTTTTTTGCTTTATCAACAGAATTGCAATATGCTAATATTTTTCTATATTCATCATGTGAATTTATTAAATCAACAATATTTTGATGTGTTATATCATTATCATAAATTGGTATATGTATGTCATAATCAGCCAAAAATTCATTATCGATTGCATCTCTCATTGAATATTTATAATCTGCACAATCAATTGTTGCACTTAAATATATTTTTTTCTCAGTATTTAAATTATTTATAATATCTTTGAATGATTCTTCTTCTGTATCATCAATACTTTCATTCTCAGTATAAATTTCTGGTCGATAAATATGATGTGCTTCATCTATAAATATCACGTCAAATTCAATATCTTCTAATAATTTTGCACTATTATACACACAAATAAATATTTCACTTTCATAATTAATATCATAATTGTGTCCAGTTCCAACTAAACAATATTTCATTTTATGTTCATCTAATAATTTTTTAAATTGATCTAATAATAACAGTGATGGAACAAAAATACCACAACAAGTTGGTTTTTGGCTCTTAATATATTCAATTATCAAATGACTTTTTCCAGAACCACATGGTAATGCAATTTTAATTTCACCATCTTCATCTCCATCTTGATACATATATTCTAATGCTTTCATTTGATAATCTCGTAGTTTAAATTTATCATATTTATATTTTAAATCGACTGAATCTAATTTTGTTTTAAAATTATTAATTAATTCATCAGTAATAAAAAATTGTTTGTATTCATTTGCTTTAATTTTAGAAAGTTTTGTATTCGGTAATGTAGTAATATATAGTTCATTATAAGGAAAATCACTTATTTTTGCAACAGCTAAAAATTTTGCAATTTCATCCCATTTGACTGTTTCACTATTCAAACGATATTTTGCTTGAACTGCTTTATTTGAACATGCACTATCAATACCAACATCTTTCCCATTATCATAACAACAATTTTTTATTTCTTTAATACGAATATCAATATCCTTCCATAAAACAGTCTCGGTATAATACGCAGAAATGATTTCAAAAATTTTCCAAAAATCTTTTTCATCTTTGGAAAAGATTAAATTATTATTATTAATATTTCGTTTTAATCGTCTCAAAAGACAATCTTTATATTGTTCAATATTATTTTTACTTTTTTCATTTAAAAGTTGTAATTCACTAGTTTCATCCATTTAATACATATATTATATTAAATTCTTATATATAAATTAATAATTTCATTTTTTTTAATAATTTTTATTCTTAAATATAAAAATTATTATTATAACAAATATTTAATGTCTTCAATATCATTCATTTTATTTTATAATAATATATAATTTAGTTTATTTGTGAATAAGTTAAATTATCAATTTTTTGTATACTAAGTTAAATTATAGAATGAATAAATCACGCACAGTTCCGATAGAAAATGTATATAGTAAAATTTGTTGCGAATGTAAAATGGAATTCACAACAAGTTTTCAAGGAAAAAATCCAGTTTGTATCGAATGTAGAAAAAAACAAAATCCAGATTATGTTTCAACGGTAGAAAAAGTTATTATAAAAAATGATGAACCAATTGAATGTATTTGTACTAAATGCAATAACAAATTTATTACTACTTTTCAAGGGAAATTACCGGTCTGTTTAGAATGTAGAAAAAAACAAATCGAACATGAAGTACCAGTACTAGAAATTAAAAAGTTAACAAAATTAGAACAATTTAGATTATTGCATCCAGAATACAAATAATTATTTTTTAACTGCCTTCAATAAATCACCAAAACAAAAATTATTTAAACATCCCGTTTCTATTTTAATATTATATTTGTCATTTAATTTTTTCTGATCATTTAAAAAAGTCTGATTATAATAATTTTTTTTATTACAATGTGATAAATGATTATTCAATTTCTCTTGTGAATTACATAATACACCACAATATAAACATTTATATTTTTTAATTTCCTCTTTCATTTCTTTTTTCTTTTTTTCTTTCATTTTCTGTTTTGTAATTTTTTCTAATAATAAAGATCGTTGTTGACATAATATTAAATGAGAACAATATACATGTTGATCATCGGTTGAAAATGAATTACAATGAATACAATTATATTGCATTTATAATTCTATATTATATTATTTTTGATAATATAATATATGCGTATAAATATATTTATTTTAAATAATATTTTTAGCATGTTTATTAGATGTTAAAAATTGATTTTTATTTTCTTTGCAATAGTTATATATTGTTATAATAAATATCTAAATGGAATTATTTGATCAATATATAAATGATATCACGAATTTAGATGATAATATTTATAAAACTGGAATATTAAATATAAATAGTTCATATAATTGTGGAATTATATATATAGAAGAAAAATATATAATAATTGAATCAAAAAAATATTTAAATCGAGCATTTGATGGAGATACGGTAATTGTCGAAATATATAAAAAATCAGATATTAATGATGATAAATTATTAATTGGATATGGGAAAATTGTTTATATTATTTCAAGAAAAAAAATAAATAAAATTGTAGGTGTAATTCACTTATCAAAATATAAATATGGAATTAATTCACATCATATACCAATATATCTTTTTACACCAATTAATAAAAAATATCCAACATTTTATGTTGCATCAAGATGTTCCGAAAAAAAAGATAAATATGCAATAATTACTTATAATGATTGGGATCATTATAAAAATTATCCATCCGGAATATGTGATAATATACTTGGTGATATTGGAGACCAATTAGTTGAAAATAATGTAATTTTATATTATCATGATATTAAATATAAAATATTAAAAAATGTAGAAATACCAACAATAATTTATGATAATAATTCTATGAGAAAAGATTTGAGAAATAAATTAATTTTCACAATTGATCCTCCAGGATGTGATGATGCAGATGATGCTATACATATTGAATTTCATAATGAAGAAAATGAATATGAAGTTGGTGTACATATCGCAGATGTATCTCATTTTATTGAACCAAATTCATCATTGGATATTGAATTACAAAATAGAATATCTACTATTTATCCACCAAATATAAATCCATTATATATGTTACCAAGAAATATGACAATTGAATTATGTTCATTAGTAGAAAATCAAGATAGATATGCTTTTACAGTATTATATAAATTTGATTTACATGGTAATTTAAAATCATTTGATTTTTTTAAAAGTATTATTAATTCTGTCAAATCGTGTACATATGAAGAAACTGAAAATATATTAAACCAAAATGATGAAAAAAATATTCTTTATATAAGTTTACAATTATTTTCAAAATTAATACCAATGATTATGCCACAAATAACAACATGTAATAATAATATTGATAATCCAATATCTCATTTTATAATAGAAACATTAATGGTATTAACTAATAAAACTATCGCGGAAATATTAGTAAAACATTATGGAGAAAATGCATTGATACGTGTTCATAATAAAATACAAAATGAAATTATTTTGACTGATAATATTAACAATGTTGAAGATATCAAATTACACGATCATTTAAAAATACAACAAATGGAATCTGCAAAATATGTCCAATTAAAACAATTATCATCAGATCCATTTCATTATGGATTACAATTAAAATATTATACACATTTTACATCACCAATGAGAAGATATATTGATATTATAGTTCATAGAATGATGACAAATATACTAAATAATAATATACAAAATAATGATTATGATATAATATGCAAAAATGCAAATGATATTAATAAAAAAATTAAAGCTGCAGAACGAGAATTTAAAATTATAAGTATTGTAGATGAATTAGATAAATTGTATAAAGAACAAAAACACATACTTACAAATGGTTTTATTTCAAGAATAACTAAAAATACAATAATAATTTATATACCTCAATTTGATATTGAAGTAAAACATAAATTAATACCATATCAATTACAACATATATTAGATGTAACTATTAATAATCAAAATTGTACACTTCATAATAAACAAACAAATAATGATATTACACTAAAATTATTAGATGAAATAATTATAAATATCATTCCATTACCATTTGAAGAAGGTGCTAAAAATAAACTCAAATTAGAAATATTAGAACCAGATTTTCATCTATTTTATACTGAAAAAAATGAAATTTAAAATTTATGATATTTATATTTTAATAAAATTTTATACTATGACAGAAACTAATTATATATTAGATGGAATTGATTTTAGTAAATTTATAAATGAAAATTCATCAAATCTTTCTATTTTTAACAAATTACACTCTTTAAAAAATGCAGATGAAAGAGCAATATATTGTCAAGATAAATATAACGAAAATGGTATTGAATTATATAATTATTATGTAGAAAACATAATTGATTACGATACAGATTTAATAGAAAGTGGTATCGATCCGATAGAGCCATATATTATTGATGGTATTGATTTTACAAATACTAACACAATACATTCAATAAATGGATTCTCAACTTATCGTGATTTATATTATAAAAAAAATATGTGGACAAGAATGTATTATTGTCAAATGACTATCCAACAGTGTGAAAAATCAATTAAATATTATGATGAAGAATGTGATAAAGGTAATTTTGAAGCAGGAACATGGGCAGGAGAAGAAGAAGATACATTAAGTATTTGTAAATATTATGTTACAAATATTTACAAGAATCATCCAACAATTGATTTTGGATATGATTAAGATAATTTAATATATATATAAAGATTCATTACTGATAATATCTTTTACCAATTTGGATTCAATTAATTCTAATGTTTTTTGTAATGATTGATTTTGTGTTAATTCACAAATATTTTTAATATTTTCACAAATATTATTAATTTTTATAATATTTCGAATAAAATTTCCTTCATAAATTTCGGATGATATTGTACCTTCAAATATCCATTTATATGTTGCTTCGACAAATGAATAATCCAATTGCCAATTTGTATTAATATTTATATCAGAATTAATTTCTTCTTGATATAATTTATCTCTTATTTTTTCAATATTATGTAATGTTTCTTTTATTTTTTTTGGAATTTGCATACCATCAATACTATAATCATTTTCATCTTTATTATCTTGAATAAATATTGAGCAAACTGTCGCAATTTCAATATCTGTCAAATTATTAAAAGTTTTATTTGTTATTAATTCTGTAAAAAGAATTTCATTACATTCATTTATTTCTGATGCAATTATACCTTTTGTAGTGATATTATCTGAAGTAAGTTCCAGTAAATTATAATTATCATCAAATGTTAAATATCCAATTTTTCGTAAAAAATATGATATTTTTTCTATTTCTTCCATTGATGATAATTCCAAATCATGCATTTCATTTTGTAATTTATCAATGTCTTCTTTTTTGTTTTTTATTAATAAATAATTTTGATAATAATTACTAAATTTTGAATTATATATTTCTAATTGTGATATTATTAATTCGGTTTGTTTTTTTTGTTTGTTTGCAGAATTTCCAAAACCTTCTAAATTATTAATTAATTCTTTTTGTTTGATATATTCATTAAATTTTTGATCAGTTTCATATTCTTTTGTTATATCTTGTAAATTATTTAATTCTGTTTGTTGTTTAATTATTTCATTATTTAAATAATTAATCATTCCAATTAATTCAGAATTTAACATCGAACTATTGATAATATCTATCACTTTTTTATCTTTTGATTGTATCGCTTTTAATATAAATTGATAATTAATACTAAATTTTGATGATATTGTAACAGATTCTCCTGTCATCATTTGATGCACCGTACTTGTAGTAAGAAGTTCTTTAATTGGTAGTAAAATAACTGTTCCATGATCATCTTTTCCTCTACGACCAGCGCGCCCGGCCATTTGCCGATATTCATCTGCTCGTAGACATCTAAAATTACTTTTCCCATCAAATTTTTCTATTTCAGAAAATACAACCGTTTTTGTCGGCATATTTACGCCAACCGCGAATGTTTCTGTACAAAATAGAACTTTAATAAATCCTTTTGCAAATAAAATTTCTATAATTTCTTTGAGAACTGGAATTAAACCAGAATGATGAACCGCGATACCTTTCATTAATAAATTATACATATTCGTAACTTGTGGAAGATTAATATATTGTTTAAATTTATGCATATTAAAATTAAAAATTTTATCTACTTCATTTGTTTCTGTTCCAGCAAGTAAACTTTTGGAAATCATATGTGCATATTTTTCACAATTATTACGTGAAAAAGTAAAAAATAATGCAGGAAGATTTTTATGTTCTTCTAAATATGTTACAAATGGATTCAAAATTGTTAATGGACGATATTTAACATTTGAAGATATTTTTTTATAATCACTATAAAAAGTATCATAATTTTTTGCAAAGAAATTTCCATCGTTATCCATAAATTTACATAATTGATTATTTAGGTATCCATAATGTGTTAATGGAATAACTCTTTTAGAAGTAACGACTAAATTTGTTGGCATTTCTTTGGAAGTTTCTATCCATTTTGCAAATTTTTCTGGATGATTAACTGTTGCTGATAACATTACTAATATGATAGTTTTAGGTAATAATATAATTGTTTCCTCCCAAACTCTTCCACGTTCAGGATCATTAATATAATGCACTTCATCAAAAATAATACAACCAATTTTATTAATGAAATCTGTAACAGTTATATCAATATTATATTTATATAACATATTTCTTAATATTTCAGTCGTCATAATCAAACATTGCGCATTGGGATTAAATTTATTATCCCCAGTTAAAATTCCAATATCAGATGTTACACCATATTGATCATTTAATCCTTCAAACATTTTTTTAAATTCACAAAATTTTTGATTTGATAGTGATTTAATTGGTGAACAATAAATAACTATTTTTTTTTCTAAAATAGTTTTAATAATTGCATATCGAGCTATTTCAGTCTTTCCACAACCAGTTGGAGCAGAAACCAATACATTTTCATTTTTAGCAATACATGTTATTGCATTTTTTTGAAATGGATCTAATGGAAATGATTGTATGAATTTAAATGGTATTTCTGGTATTTCTTGTAGAGCATTGTCATCTGTTAGGATAATCATATTGTTTATTATGATTATGTTAATAAATTGATTATGAAATAAATAAATCAATTTTTTTAAGATTTTGAAAAATCTCAAAAAAATTGAAATTTTAAGTTACAGAAGTATCCATAAGATATTGATAATAATCTCATTGATTTACCACCAATGACAAGTCATAAGACAACCTCACGCCGATCAAGAAGCACAAAATTTGATGTTTTGTACCAAGAACAAATGGAACAAGTAGAAGAAGAACGACCAATTATTGTACATAATATTGAAACCAGTCATGAATCAAGTGATTTGAATTTTGATTATAGTAAGAAATATTACAAACTTATTGGTAATTATGACCCCAATCATTCCAATGAATCGTCTGATGATGCGTATTTTTATTTTCATCTTGGGTTGAATACAGATACACGTGTTTCACGTGGTTCAAATCAATTTAATTGGTATTGTGAAAATATGGAGTCTCTTGATCCGTGCAGTATGTATCGTCATATTCTTGTTGAAATTAAGATCCCTGATGGAACTCCAGTTAATATTAATACAGATGAATATATGGTGTCTTATAATGTTCCATGTTTTATTATCACAAAAGCATACAATTTATGGTGTACCGATGATATTTCATCATTAATTATGAATGATGAAATTCCGATGTTATTCAAAATGAGATGTATGTGGAAATACAAAAATTATAATATTTTTGGATGTTTTGTTGAAAATCCACAATTATTTACAATGATTGATCCTTCAATGTATTATATAATATTTATGAATTTATTATGGAACAAAAAATTTGAAAAAATAACTTGTTTATTACAAAATAGAAAAACAATTGATAATATGGTACATCATCAATTGTCTATTGATATTTTTAATAAGAAAGTTTTGGATTTATTTGAAACAAAATACAAAAATATTTCAGAATTACCACAAATTGTGTTTGAAAATGAAGCATATATTGCTGGTTCATTATTGACACATGCAATTAATAACGATATTGAACCAAATGATATTGATATTTTTTGTTATGCCAAAAATTACAATGCAATCGATTTATATTTACAAAAAAATAAGTATATTTGTGCTCAAAGATCATCTTGCAATTATGATAATTTAAGATATGTTGAAAATATGTTTGAATACCAAAATAAGCAAAAAAATATAATCCAAATTATTGTGATAAGTGATAAGATTAATATTTCAGAATTACTACTTCAATCATCTGATTTCTCATTTTGTCAAATTATTTTTGATGGAAAATCAGTTCATGTTGCGAATGACGATGTATTAGATTGTATTTATAATAAGTGTGGTGCGATTAATACTAACTGTTTTGATACATCAAAAACACTATCAATCTTTACAAATGATCGAGTGATAATGATTGCAAAGGTTTTAGGTAGATGTAAGAAATATATTGATAGAGGATTTACTATTACAAATTTTGATACATTTTTTGAAAAACTGGATAAGTTTTTAATAAAATAATATTCATAATTCATTCAAAAATGTTATTTTATTTTTATAATTAACTAACGCAATATTAATTGCTGCTCGATCTCCAATAATAAAACATTTCTTTTTGGCGCGAGTTATTGCAGTATATAATAGATTTTTTGTTAACATATAACTATGTATTGAATGAGCAACAATAATAACATTTTCAAATTCTTTACCTTGACTTTTATGACATGTCATGCAATAACATAATATTAATTGATCCATAATTTCAAATGTTTTATATTGTATTATTTCATCATCTATTTTAACATTTATAATTCCTGGTAATTTAGATCCTAATACGATTCCAATTGAACCATTAAAAACCTTTTTTTCATAATTATTTTTGGTTTGCATAACAATATCATTAACATGTAGAGTAAATGTTTTTGTTCTATTCTGATATACCATTAATCCTGTAGGATTATAATAATTTTGTAAAAGACTATTTAATTTTTCTGTTCCAATAATTCCAGTTTTTTGCGGAATAATAATTTTACAATTATCTTGTGTTAATTGATTTTGTTTTATAAATTGCAATATGAAATCACATATTTCTGGTTCTTCTTTTTCTATTAATATGCAATTTTCTCTAAATACAGGATAATGTTTTTCTAATATTTGTTTTGCGACAGATATTATATTATTACTTTCATCCTGTCTAAATATATTTGTTAAATAAGTTGTTGTTATTTTATTTGAATTAATTAGATCTTTTAATATTTGACCAGGACCAATACTTGGTAATTGGTTGACATCTCCGATTAATATTAATGATGGAATATTTGTATCATTTACTTTATTTGCGTAAATAAAATTTAATAATTTATAAAAAATTTCAATATCAACCATTGAAAATTCATCAATTATAACATAATTAATATTTTTCTGAGTTGTGATACCATTCATTAAAAATTTATGAATTGTTTGGGCTTTTTTTCCGGTTCTAGATTCAACTTGACGTGCTGCTATTCCAGTTGGTGTTAATAATAATTGATTTGTAGTATTTGCAATTATATTTTTAATAATTTGTGTTTTTCCCGTCCCTGGATATCCAGTAATTATTGATATTTTATATGTTAATGCATTTATAATTGCATCGATCTGTTTAACATCAAGTGTTTCTTCTAATATTAACTTTGATTTATCAATTATTTTATTTGGTTGCGAAAATAATTGTGTAACATATTGTTTTATTTCCTCTTCATATGTATAATATTTTATACTTGTTACGTTATCATTTTTTTCTCTAATATATGCATCGACATTAAAATTTTTAAGTCGTATATCATTTAATGTTGCTTTAATAAATTTATTTTTTTCAATATACATTTCTCCAGTTTGAAGAGAATATGTATTAAAAAAATTAGTCACATATGATTCTTTCCGTCGTTCACTATATTTATCTTTTTTTAAAATATTCAAAAATAAATTATCACATTCTTGATATCTTAAAATATTATTATCAAATAAAATCCATGGATCATTCTGAAGTTTTTCTAACGAAAATTTTTCTAAAATACCTGGAATATTTTTTTTATAAATACCCCATGATTCTAATGTTTTTTGATCATCTATTTTATTCGTAACTTTTGGTGTCTCATTCCTTATTATAATTTTATCCATTTATTGACAAATATTAATAATTACTTATGTTAAGTAATTATTAATCAATTTTTTATAATTTTGAATATTTTTAATTCTATGTTTTTGGTATATGTTGTGGTAATTGTGGAGGTAATTGTTGAGGTACTTGTTGAGGTATTTGTTGAGGTAATTGTGGAGGTACTTGTTGAGGTACTTGTTGAGGTATTTGTTGAGATATTTGTTGAGATTGTGGTTGTATCGGTATTTGTGTAAATGGTTGTGGAGCCATTCGTGTTAATACTTGTTGAGGCATTTGTGTAAGTTCTTGTAATGGAACACTAATTGTCGAAACGGTTGATTCTACAAATTTACCAATTTCGGGCTTACCAAGTGTTGAACTTATTGTTTTGATATTTGAAGTAATATCTGAAATATTTTTTGTAGCATCTTTATGTTTATAATCAATAAATTTAATTAGTAACCTTCCTAATCTAAATACATTTTTTAATACAATCATGACACCACCGGAAACATCTCCAACAACAGGTATAAAAGTTACTAGACCAGCAATAATACTAATAATATCAAATCGCAATACGGCAATGGTAAGATATGTTAAATCAATACCAAATCCTACACCAGCGGCTGCTTGTAACCCAGGGATTGACGCAAGAAGTCCAACTGCTAAATCAAGAATATCTAATATTGTATTAAATATCATACCAACTAATGGAAATTTTTTAGAAATAGCTTTCATAATAAAATAAATCACAAACCCTCCAGTTTGTTCTGTAATATTTGTATTATTAATTTGATCGGATCGAATCCCATCTGTATTTATCTCAACAACATCTTGAAATAATTTATTTAATATACTTTCAATATATGAACAAGTGTCTTTATTATTACAAAGAGTTAAAAGATTTTTTTTAATTATTTTTTTTTCTTCTGATGTTAATTGTTTATTTTGTGATTTTTCAAATATAATTTCCATATTTTTAGTTATTTTATTTATAATATTTTCGTTTGATAATTTCGGATTTTCTAATAAAATGTCTATCATAATTTGATCCTCTGGATTTTCGACAAGTGTTACCAATGGTTCTGTATCGGTTTCTTTATTGAATAAATATAAATATTTTTTATTATTATATTCGATAAGAAATGTATGAGTATCATAATTTTTAAGAATAATAGGAATATTATTAATCATAATAATATATATATTACATAAAGAAATTATTTTTTAATGTTAATAATTAAATTTCATCATCCTCTTCAATTTTGGTGGTTTCTATTTTATTTTTTTCAGACAATTTTCCATTTTCATCGATTTGCTTCATTTTTTTCATAATACTCATCATGTTTTGTGTCGAATTTACATCATCACTTCCAGTTAGTTGCATTATTTTTGATGTTGATATTTTAACACCATTTTCAGGTTCTTCGACTATCGCACATCTTTTTGATTTTTTACTTTTAATTTTTTCTTTTTTTTTCGGAATTTGTTCATCGTCAGATAATTCGTCAAGAATATTTGCAGGAGTTGTATTTATTTCCCATGGTTTTGAACATACAGGACAAATATTTACATATGATTTTATATATTGATCAATACAATGTTCGTGAAATGCATGCATACATTTACCAATAATAATTTTACAATTGCATTTAACATGAATGTTTTCTTCTTGTTTTATTTTGCAAGTTGGACATTTTGTATCTAATACATGTTTACAACATGCGCATATATTATTAATATTTTTATAATCTGATGTTGCATAAAAATTACATTTTACAATATTTATACGTTTATTAGTTCCTCCATTGTTAACTGTATCCATTGTGATACAATTATAATTAATTTGTTGTGCAAATAATTAAAAAATCAATTTTTTGAGATTATTATAATAATCTCAAAAAATTGATTTTTAATTAGCATAAAGAAATACTAATATTAGTAGTAGTATTATGTCTACAAAAATAAATAATTTACCATGGACAGAACAATATAGACCTAGAATATTATCAAATATTGTTGAACAAGATGATATTATTTCAGTATTAACATCATCTATTAAATTAGATAATTTACCTCATTTATTATTTCATGGTCCACCTGGAAGTGGAAAAACCACAACAATATTAGCATTAGCGCGTCAATTATTTGGCCCAGAATTATTTGCAGAGCGTGTGTTAGAATTAAATGCATCAGATGATCGAGGTATACAAGTTGTTCGTGAAACAATAAAAACATTTGCACAAATTTCAATTAAAACACCAAATAATACAGATTATCCATATCCACCATTTAAATTAGTAATATTAGATGAAGCTGATGCAATGACGGATGATTCGCAATTCGCATTAAGAAGAATAATAGAAGATAATTCATTAACAACTCGTTTTTGTTTAATATGTAATTATATAACAAGAATTATAGAACCACTATCATCGAGATGTATTAAATTTAAATTTAAACCAATCAATCAACAATCAATGGAAAAGATAATTGGAAAGATATGTTTGAAAGAGCAAATTGAATGTTCGAGATTAGTTATGGATAAATTATATGAAGTTTCGAATGGAGATTTAAGAAAAGCAATAACATTTTTACAAAAAACATATTATATTGATAATAAACGATTAACATTAGAATCATTATATAATATAATTGGATTAATACCAATTGATTTTATTATTACTATTATTAATAAACTAAAAAAAAATGTTACATATGAGCAATTAAAATTAATGTGTTTAAATATATTATCAGATGGTTATGTAATAATAAATTTTATTGAAAAATTTTTGATAGGAATAATAAATGATACTTCAATTCCAGATAAACAAAAAGGACTGATATCATTCAAATGTGCAAATATTAATATTGCATTAATAAATGGATCGGATGAATATTTACAATTATTAACTATTTTAGCATATACAAAAGAAGTATTACACAATAATTATATTTTATAATATTATTAATTTATTTATAAATAAATTAATAATTAAAATTTCATGTTGTCAATGAATAAATTTATTTCATCCATCATATTTTCTAAAATATCTGGATCACGATCAAAATCAGTATCACCATCTAGCTGTAGTATATTTAATTTAGATTTTTCATCTAACCATTCTTCGTGATATTTATGTAAATTATTTATGTAATCAAATTGAATATTTTTTTCTTCATCCCGTCCACGTTTTTGTAAACGTTCATAACTTTTAGTTGGGGTAGTTCTTAGATAAATAACATTTTTCATCGCATATGGTTTGATAAGGATATCGAACCATTTTTTATAAAGATCAAATTCCATTTCACTAAGTTTATTATCATCCTTTAACATTTGCGCAAATACATATCTATCAGTTAATACAGATCTTTCTGAAACAAAAATAAATGGAACACCAAATATTCTGAATATAAAATTCTTAAAATTATGAGTTGTTTTAATTTTATTTATTCCATTAATTAACATAATGATTCGTGTTATAAACGCCATGTTTTGGAATGTATATGACCAACGTGACATGTCATTATAAAATTTTCCAAGAATATTATTTCCATCAGAGTCTTTAATATTTTTCCACATTTCAAGTGGTTCATCAAGAATAATTATTCGTGAAATTTTTTTTTGTATCTGTTTCAATAAAGTTGATTTCCCTGATCCAATATTACCATCTAATGAAATAAAAACATATTTAATATTTAAATAATTATATGTAAATCTTATCACAAAATAAATTATTGATGCAACAAATAACACTATCCAAAACATTTATATCCTACTAATTTATAGTATTATTTCTTTAAATCGTATAATGTTTAAAAATCAATTTTTTGAGATTATAATAATATCAAAAAAATTTTGATATTATTATAATCTTAAAAAAAAGTTGATTAAATGAGCTTGCGAATAATCACAATTTTTTAAGATTAAATGAGCTTGCGAATAATATCACAATTTTTTAAGATTATTATAATATCAAAAAAATAGTTGATGAAATGAGCTTGCAAATAATCACATTTTTTTGAAATATATAAAATTAATCGTTTGTTATGATCGTAACGTTATCATTATTTAGTAATAATTCATTATGTTTTGTATCAAGATTTTTTAAATATTCTTGTGAAATTGATTCCTCTCCGGCACGTTTTCTAATCGTATGAATTCGATGATAACAGTTTTCTGGAGATGTATTCACATAATAAATGTGTTGTTTTTTTATTTTTTTAACAAATGTGTCAAACCATAAATCTAATATGTCTAATTCAATTTTATTAATTTTATTTGTTTCATATAATGTTTGTACAAAAACAAATCTATCAGTTAAAAAAGATCTTTCCGTCATAATAACTGGTGATATTCCGAATAATATTTTTTTCCAAAAATTTTTTTGTTTAATTTCTTCAATTGTATCCATATATTTAATCATTTTTGTTATTAACACATAATTTTGAAATGTATAACACCATCTTGATCTTGTTTCATTATTGTAATATAATTCGAATAAATTTTTACCATCATCATTTATAATAGATGTCCATTCGTCTAAAGGTTCATCAATGAAATAATAATTAGTATATAATTGTTTTATAAAATTTAAAAATGTTGATTTTCCAGATCCAATATTGCCATCAATAATTTTAAATATTGGTGTTGATCTTTTATAATTAAATATTAATACCGAGCATAATCCAATTGTAAGTAAAATTAATATTATCATAAATTTATAGTAATATTAATATTTTTGTGTTTAAGTAAATATAAATTCAATTTTTTTGAGAATCTCATTTAATAAAACTAAACAAGATTATTAAACAAGATTATCAAAAAATTGAAATATTCATTTTATGAAATATCTATTTGTATAATAATTTTCATATAGCCTACATGAAGCAAAAATGGAATCGTTGTTTAGCACATCCAAAAGACATCGTTATTTCATTGACGCAGCAGTTGAACAGGCCAAAAAAAGTAAAATGAAACAACGACATGGAGCTGTTGTTGTTAAGGGAGGGGAAATAATTGGTTCGGGACAAAATTATGATTATGGTTTACAAATTATTCATGGGCATTGGTCTGTTCATTCAGAAGTTAATGCGATTGATGATTGTAAACGTAACAAAAAAAATATAGATGGAGCTACAATATATGTAGTTAGAATTAATCCTGCGGGAGAACTTCGGAATTCAAAACCATGTTCTAATTGTGCAAGATGGATTTTTGCAAATGGCATACACAAAGTTTTCTATTCAATTAATCCAGATGAAATTCAACAAGTAACAACTGAAGTTATTTCGATTGATGATATTGAACAAGGAACATATAATGGTGTTTACAAAGAAGTTATCAAGCGATAACTTCTTTTATTTTAAAAAATGGAGTTATCAAGCGATAATTTTTTTATAATAATTATTATAAAAAAAATGAATTTTAAACATTAAACACACATAAGCAAATACTTAATTTATATACTAATGCAATCAAATGATTGTTTACCATGGGTAGAAAAATATAGACCAAAAACATTAGATGATGTCATTTCAAATAATCATAATATCAAAACATTAAAAAATTTAATTAAAAATGGAAAATTACCCCATATGCTTTTTTATGGCCCTCCTGGATGTGGAAAAACATCAACTATTCATGCATGTATAAAAGAATTATATGGTGATAGTGCGAGTTATATGGTTATGGAATTAAATGGATCAGATGATAGAGGAATTGGAGCAATACGAGAAAAAATAAAAGAATTTGCATGGAGTAAAAATTTTTTTAATAATAATGTTAAATTAATTATATTAGATGAAGTGGATTCTATGACATTTGATGCACAATCCGCATTACGACGTATTATTGAATTATCAACACAAACTACTAGATTTTGTTTAATATGCAATTATGCGAGTAAAGTAATACCTGCATTGCAATCTAGATGTACGCATTTTAGATTTTCTCCTTTAGATGGTACTGAATTATATAATAAAATTTTAGAAATATCAAAAATTGAACATGTTAATATTACTGGAAATGGAATACGAACAATAATTAAATTAAGTGATGGAGATATGAGACGTTGCTATAATTTATTACAATCTGCATATATGTTAAATCATATTAAAATAAATGAATCTGATATTTATAAATGTGCAAATATTCCACAACCAGAAGATATACATAAAATATTTAAATGGTTAACCACAAATACTGTGATAGATACATATAATAATATTATTCGTATTAAAATAGAAAAAAGTATAGCATTAGTTGATATTATAAAACAATTAACAGATGTAATTAAATCATCAAATTTGGATATGAATAAAAAAGCTAATATAATGATAAATTTGGCTAAAATAGAATATAATTTATCAATGAATTGTTCTGAAAATTTACAATTACTTGGTATGATTGGTTTATTTTTAATGTAATATTATTATTCATAATATCATTATAAATAATTCAATCAACTATTTTTTGATATAATTTTATTATATCAAAAAATTGATATTTCAACTTTGTCAATAACTCATAATATCAATTGGATAATTCTGTTATTGCAATGGCTAAAAATAATTTTAGAAGCCTTTTATGTGCAATATTAGTACTAATCGGATGTGTTATGCAAGCGGGAACGTTGCCTTATTGGCTTAATTCATTTGCAGCAGATACTGGCGGAGCGTTTTTTGTAATATTATTTCCAGTATTATTTACTATTATAACAATGGTAATTCCAACATTTATTATTAAGTTTGTCAAGAAATATAAAACACCATCATTAAAAGAATGCACAAAAAATTTTATCTTTCAAGGATTTACAGGACAGTTGTGTGCAATATTAGTTGTTTATGCGGCATCAATAAATAGAACTCCACCAGTATTTTTTACAATTTTGACAAATACTGGTGTATTTTGGTCAATTATTACAAGATTATTGTTTGTGAGAGAGAAAAAAATTAATTATTGTTCTCCGAAACCAATTATATCATTATTATTGTTATTGACCGCAATTTGTATTATGGTAACAACAAAAATTATTTATGAAACAAGCATAAATAATTTAAATATTTTATCATTCTTTTTTGCATTATGTGTTGTGATAGGTGTATTTTTTGGTACAATATATAACACATTGCAAGAAAAATATATGAATACTGTTAATACTAATATTATTTTTACTAAAAATGATAAAAAATATAATATATTATATGTTGTCGCATGGTCATATATTTGGCAATTAGTATTTATAATTTTATTTTTTTGGACAGATATTTTACCAAACTTTGGTTATTCAACAATTGATACATTTTTCCCAAAAATTGGAAGATCATTTTCATGTTACATTGGATTCAATGGTTGCGGATACAAAAATTTTTTGTTTGGAACAACTTATTCTCTTGGATATGTATTAGCATCAATTACAGCAGGAATATTAAATGATGTTTCAGCATCATTCACAATGTATGTTAGCGCTCTAAAATCTCCAATTTGTAGTATAATATTTTTAATTGTCGGAATTGGAATAAATAGTACACCAATTTATGCAGTTATTCCAACACTATTATTGATGTTTATTGGAATTTGTTTTTGGAATTGGTGGGAAACGACACGTAATAATAAGAAAGTTATACCAATTGAATTATTAAGTCCAGTATAAATAAACTAACGAGTTACTCTATAACTAATAACACGATCTAATAAATTATTAAGTTCTACATCATCAAAATGTTGTCGTACTGGTTCAATTATTATATTTATATATTCTGCCACATTTTCTTTTAGTTGTTTTTTATTCATCGATGCAAAATCAGTTTCAATATCATTAATATTTATGTATTCTTTTTCACACAATGTTAATTTATTAAACCATCTTAATAATATGTATTTAATATATTCAAATATTGGATTGATCACAATTTTTGTTCCATCTGATTTATATTCATAAATATCATCAGGACAAAATGCGCCCATTATTTTACTGATTATTTCTTCATATGTATCCTCCATAAAAATAGCATTTGCAGGATCTGATTTTGACATTTTAGATTTATTACCTTTTAGACTCATCAGCATGTGATGAGATAAAATTATTGGTGGATTAATATTATGTTTTGATGCATATTCTCGTGCTAACATATTTACTTTCCGTTGATCAACTCCAAGTTGACAAATATCAACACCAAGTTCAAAAATATCTGCACATTGCATACATGGATAAATAATTTGCGATGCACTTAGATCATCTCCTTCTTTTCTTCCCATAATTTGTGTGCATCGTTTAATTCGTGATATTGTATTTTCTGTAGATATTTCTAATACACGTGGCCAATAATTATCATCTGAATTGATAAAATCGCTCGCCCAAATAAATTTTGTTCCATTAAGATTAAGTCCGCATGCTTTGAATATTTCGATAAAATATTTTCCAACATCTTTAATTTTAGTTAAATTTCCATCCATTTTATGATTTAATTTTGCAAACCAATCTGCAATATAAATAATCATCTGACCACCATTTTCAATAATTATATTTGCATTTAATACTGTTGTAATTGCTTGTGCAATATGCATTCTTCCGGATGGCTCAAATCCATTATATGCAGTAAATTTTTTATTTGATTTAATAAGATTTTCTAGTTCTTGTATTGTATCACATTCTTCCGAAATATTTAATATATTATTTATTTTTATTTGATTTTCATCTAAAGTTGGTTCCATTTGAGTATAATTATAATTTATAAGTAATTATAATTTAAATATTTATAAATTCAATTTTTTTGACATAAACATATAATTATTAAATATAGTAAATATAGTAATGACATTCCAAAAAGTATATTTGAAAAATTATTCAAAATATAATCAATCCAAATACCAAAATGATCTTATTTACTTCACAAATATTAAAAAAATAAATCGTAGATCTATCAATATACAATTTTATCACAATTTAGATGTTTTGATAAAAAATAACAATATTATTGAACTAAAACAATTATTTGGAAATAAAATAATTGATTATGTGTATGACAAATTATTTTGTGAAATATATCTTTCATATCCATATGAAAATCATGATTATAAAAATATAAATATCAATGATTTACTATGTGAAAAATTATTATATATGATTGATTTTGATTACTAAGTCGAATTACTTAAAATTATTATATATATTAGTAATAAATGAATAAAAATTATCGAGATATTATTGATTTATTTAACGATATTTATGTATTACATGAAAATAATGATATTAGTAATCAAACGTGTGAAAAAATTTTTTCATTAATTTACAAAAATTACAAAAATTTATTTATTACTGCACAAAAAATATCCAAAAATATTAAAAATAAAAAATTATTAGAAAAAAATTTTACATCTGATATTAATCAACACATATTATATATGTATGTTAAAAATTTAAAAGATATTGATGATGAGACCATTGTTAAAATCATAACATATTTAAAACAAATATTTGATGAATATTGTATTAATATATCAGAACTTACACTTTATGGAAATAATGAAATTAATATGATAGAGGCACAACATATAAAATATTTTATAATTCCAACAAATACATCTATTCGAGAATATTGTTTTAGAATATTTATTTTATTTTATTATATTCAATCAGTATTTGTTCATAGATCATTTATAACATTAGATTTTGAATTTAATACAAAAAAAATAGCATTGATGCAAATAAATTTTGAAGGGAAAAAAATTAATGGATTTACGAATAGTTTTATTTTTATAATACATCCACCACAATTCGAGAAAAGTTATATTAAATTTTTTAATAAATATATTCTTGAAAATAATAAAATAATGAAAATATTACATGGTTCGGATTCATTAGATATTCCATATTTATATTACGATTTATTAGAAAATAATAAAACTGCGATTATTAATTTTACTAAAACTATTTATGATACCAGATTCTTGTGTGAATTTAATAATAACATTACTAATCATCCAGAACAAAAGTGTAATATATATACTAGCTTGAAAGATCGAAATGTTATAACTGAAGAAAAATATAATGAATTAATTAAAAATGATGAAGAAATGGGTCCAATTTATGAAATAACAATTGATGTTCATAAAATGACAAAACAATTATTATATTATACTTTATATGATGTATTATTTTTAAAATTTTTATATTTATCATATATTAATGAAGACAGATTATTACATATACAAATTAATAAAAATTCAGATTTCTATTACAGAGATATTATACCAGAATTGACAAGAATTGTATTTTTGGAAAAAAGAGGAATTTTATCAATAATAAATGATTTGAAAGATATTATTGATAAAATGAATAATTATATGGTTAAACATAAAAATGATAACATGAAATTAATTGATATATTGGACATGACTTTATTGAATGTTGATTTGAAAATTGTTCCATTGAATGCTATTATTGAAATTAATTATTTTAAAACAAATTTAATAATATTATTTAAATATATTACATATCAAATAATAAATAAAAATTATGATATTTTTATGAATAATCAAGAATTATATAATGGAAATTTACCATTATCTCCAATAATTGAACAATTAAAATTATTAGGATTTGATATTATTAATAAAATAATAAATGAATTTAATGAAAAAGCAACAGAATTTTTAATTAAATAAAATTTTACATAAAAAAATAAATTAAAATTTTAACATTTGATTTTGGAAAATCAACATAATAATTATCATATTGATCTGTTTCATGTAATGGTCCAATATATACTTCTTTTTTGGTATCTTCATCATTATTAGTAATTTTATAAATTACCAACATATCATTTGGACGAATACCATATGAATAACACACTTTTTTTTCATTTGTAGTATATTTTTTTTCTAATTCTTCTAAATATTTTTCAATTGTAATAATACGTAATGATGGTGTAATAGTCTCCATGTGTAAAATAAGATATGATAAGTATATGTTTTTATATTAAATAAAAATCAATTTTTTATTTAATTATTATATTCGTTTATAAATATATAACATATCATTTATTCCATCAAATCGTAAAATTTGATTTTCTTTTTTGATTAACACATCATAAATATTCATTATTTGTTCGTTATCTGATATTCAAATTTTTTTAATAAATTAATATTATAATATTTTTCGTTTTTTCTCTAATGGTTCCTATTTATCATATGGCTCATGCCTATCTTCAATTTTTGTTATTTGATTATGAACACAATATAATGTTAAATTCGGATATTCTCCCAATTCTGTTATTTAATTCATAACACAATTTAATATTGTTAAATTCGGACAAACTCCCAATTCTGTTATTTTATTATTTTCACAATATAATGTTGTTAAATGTTGATAATCTCCCAATTCTGTTATTTGATTATCAAAACAACATAATTCTATTAAATTTGGATAATCTCCCAATTCTGTTATTTGATTATAATAACAATATAATGTTGTTAAATTTGGATAATCTCCCAATTCTGTTATTTGATTTTCAGAACAATATAATGATGTTAAATTCGGGTAATCTCCCAATTCTGTTATTTGATTATAATAACAATATAATGTTGTTAAATTTGGATAATCTCCCAATTCTGTTATTTGATTTTCAGAACAATATAATGATGTTAAATTCGGGTAATCTCCCAATTTCGTTATTTGATTTTCAGAACAATATAATGATGTTAAATTCGGATATTCTCCCAATTCAGTTATTTTATTATTTTCACAATATAATGTTGTTAAATGTTGATAATCTCCCAATTTCGTTATTTGATTTTCACAACAATATAAATATGTTAAATGTTGATAATCCCCCAATTTTGTTATTTGATTATCAGAACAATATAAATATGTTAAATGTTCTATTTTTGGTATTTCAGTAAGATTACAATAATCACATATTAATAATTGTAATGTATCGGCATACCATAATATAATATTATATGCATCATGTTCATTCGTAATATATAATCCTATAATAGTTCCGTTTGTGCTACTTTGGAGAGACTCAATATAATTAACTCTCCCCCAATAATCATGATATGTTTTAATATTTTCGAGTACTTTTGAGTCCGTAATATATTTTACAGTCATTTTTTTGATATATATTACAAGTATATATATCAAAAAGTTAATAAATCAATTTTTATTCTTCTATTGCATCAACCCATGTCACTATAATATCTTCTTCATATCCTCTTTCGGTTAATGCTTCTCTGAATGTTTCTTTTGACAATTTTCCTTGTTTTAGTAACACATCATAAATATTCATTATTTGTTCGTTATCAGATATTCCGATTGTAATATTTTCATCAAAACCTACTAATGTATTCACAATACGAGTGATTCTTCCAGTGAAACATTTACATCTTCCATTTTCTAATTCATCATATAATATTTTTTCTATTTCTTTTTTTGTTTCATCATCAAATTCACTAATTCTTTTTAATACTAATTCAAATATTTCTTTTTCTGTTAACATTAACTCAGAATGGTAATTAATGGCATCCAATTCTTCTGGTATTTCGAATACAAGTTCTTTTCCTCCATAATTATCTATCAAATATTTTATGGATTTCTTTAAACTTTCTTGTATAGTATGATCATGAACATTTTGTCCATCATTATATATATTATTTTTATTTTTATTTCTTAACATTATTCGATTTAATCTTGTAATATATATTGGATTCAATGGATTATTTTTACACACTAAATATGTTAAATGTTGATAATCTCCCAATTCTGTTATTTGATTATTATCACAATATAATGTTGTTAAATTCGGATAATCTCCCAATTCTGTTATTTGATTATAATAACAATCTAATTTTGTCAAATTCGGATAATTTCCTAATTCGGTTATTTGATTATAATAACAATCTAATTTTGTCAAATTCGGA
>Ga0209000_1000721_pt1 | contig 26595 bp, 22 predicted proteins | sample RifGroD2_FD_183998 | JGI IMG/M metagenome (GOLD analysis project Ga0209000, IMG submission 183998) | Groundwater microbial communities from Rifle, Colorado, USA - Groundwater D2 (SPAdes) (version 2) | ecosystem: Environmental > Aquatic > Deep subsurface > Groundwater | place: Rifle, Colorado... | reverse complement strand
CTGGGCTCCATGGACCATTTCCCCAACAAGGCCGACATCGACGCCGTCTGGCCCGGGCCGGATTACAAATCGCCGGAAGCGGAAAGAGCCTTCGCCGCGGCGGCAAAAAAGAACTGGCAGGAGAACCGGCGCCGGATACTCCTGCACCTGCCCTACAGGCTGCGCAAGTTCTGGGTTACCAGCCATTCCAGCGTTTTCCGAGTGGAAATGCCCAACGCCTATTACCGCGAAACCGGCCAATACCGGGCGCTGGTCTGCAAAACCCTCCTGCTGGCGCTGCAGGTGCTGACGCTGGCCGGGGGCCTGGCCGGCGCCTGGATCTTGCGCCGGCGCTGGCAGGACGCGCTGTTCCTGCTGATGCCGGCTGCCTACGTCTCGGCCCACATCCTGAACGACTGGGGCCCGGGGCGCTACCACCTTTCGGCCCTGCCCTGCCTGGCCATAACGGCGCTCTGGGGCCTGCGCGAAGTCCTGGCCTCGCGCGCGGCACCCAGGTGACTTGCCCGACGGCCGGGGCGGGGCGCAGCTGCAGAATGAGGTTTTAAACTGATGAAAATCGCACTTATAAACCCGCGCAACATCGACACCACCACCCATCACCCGCTCGGGTTGCTCTACATTGCCGCCTACCTGGAGCGCGAAGGCCACCTGGTAAAAGTTTTCGACCAGACCGTGGGACAGACCCCGGCCGAAATAGCCTCCGAGATCATAGGCTGGGGCCCGGAACTTTCAGGCCTTACCGCCACCACGCCCCAATTCGCGCTGGCGCTGCGCATAGCGGCGGAGCTCAAGAAGGTTTTGCCCGCCGTCCCGGTAGTGGTGGGCGGGCCGCACCCGTCGGTCTGCCCCGAAGATTCCCTCGCCAGCCCGGAGGTGGATTTTGTCGTGATCGGAGAAGGCGAAAGAACGTTGTCGGAGATCTGCGCCGCGCTCGGCAGCCCGGAGAAACTGGCCGGGGTAAAAGGCATCGGCTATAAGGCCGGCGGCAAGCCGGTGTTCACCGGCACGGCGCCGCTCATCGAGGACCTCGACTCCCTGCCTTTCCCGGCGCGCCACCTGCTGGCGCAGCGCTGGTATTTCGCCCCGCCCAAGATCCGCGGCGTCTGGACCAAGTCGCTCATCACGGTCATGGCTTCGCGCGGCTGCCCCTACCGCTGCATCTGGTGCAGCAGCCACACGCTTTTCGGCCGCAAGGTCCGCAACCGCTCCCCGGAGAACGTCCTCGGCGAGATCGCGGAGGCCCGGCGGGATCTGGGGGTTGATTCCGTCTATTTCTTCGACGATACTTTCACGGTGAACACCGTGTGGACGGAACGCTTCTGCGAGCTCCTCGCGGCCAGGGGCTGGAAAGATTTTAAGTGGGCCTGCCAGGCCAGGGTCAACACCGTGACCCCGGACCTGCTGGCCAAGATGAAGAAAGCCGGCTGCGTGCAGCTGGACTTCGGCGTGGAGTCCGGCTCGCAGCGCATCCTGGACATCCTGGTCAAGGACACGAAGATAGACATGATCAAGGCCGCCTTCAGGCACACGAGGGCGGCGGGCATCAACACCTTCGCCAGCATCATAGTGGGCGCCCCCGGCGAGACGCGCGAGGACGTGCTGAAGACCTCCGAGCTCCTGGCCGAGATCCGCCCCGATTACACCGAGATCTTCTACGCCACGCCCTACCCCGGCACCCGGCTTTACGAAATAGCCAAAGAGTCCGGCCTGATCAGGGCCGACATCTCCTACGACGCCTGGTACGTGGGCAAGCAGATAGACAAGCCCATGGTCTGCTTCAACGGTTCCGAGGAAGAGCTGGTGGCCGCGCGCACGCTGCTGCAGAACCAGGTGCTGGCGCGCAACCTCTTCACCATCTTCAAGGACCCCGGCGCCATCCCCGGCGGCATAGCCATACTGTTCTCCGGCGCGGCGGGCCTCCTGCCCGGGCTCAAGCGCTTCGTGAAGACCGGCAACTTCGAGAACATCCTCGTCGAGGTGCTCAAGAGCTACCGGCAGAACCTGAAGGACAAGGCGCAGGCCGGGAAATAAACCCGGGACGGACCTATGGTGAAACAAAAAATATGATAACGGGTGAACGGCTTGTTCTGCAGGACAAAGAGCGGGGCTTCGAATTCGCCAGGCATATCTTCGCCTACGAGTTCGCGGCCGGCCTGGCGAAAGGCTTATCGGTCCTGGACCTGGGGTGCAGCGAGGGCTATGGCGGCGCGCTGCTGGCCGGAACGGCCGCCTCCGTGACCGGCCTGGACCGCTCGGCCGCGGCTATTGCCAACGCCGCCGCGGCGCACCAGGCGCCGAACCTGCGCTTCGTCAGCGCCGACGCGACCGCTACCGGACTGCCCTCCTCGTCTTTCGACCTCGTCTGCGCCTTCCAGATAATAGAGCATTTCAGCGACCCGGCGGCGTTCCTGGCGGAGATAGAAAGGCTGCTTAAACCCGGCGGCAGGGCCGTCATTTCCACGCTGAACCGGGAGATCTCCGGCAGCGTCTTCAATCCCTACCACCCGGTGGAATATGACCGCGCCGGCTTCGAGCGCGCGCTGCGGGCCGTCTTCGGCCGGGCGGAGGTCCTCGGCGTCTTTGCCGATGAGGGCACTATGAAGGAAATGCGGGCCTTCAAGGCGCGGGCCGCGGCCATGCTGAAGCTGGACGTGTTCGGCCTCAGGCGGCTGGCCGGCCTCTACCCGTTCCGGCGCCTCTACGACCTGGCGGTGATCCTGGCGCGCCTCTCCTCCCGCGGGTCCCGGGTCCGCGCCCACCCCCACACCTTTAATATTTCCGCCGACGGCGCGGAAAAGGCCATGGACCTGATCGCGGTATGCGTGAAATGAAATCCGGAAGGCTGCTGGTCATTTCCCACGAGTTTCCCCCCGTCGGCGGCGGGGGCAGCAGCGGCTTCAGGGACCAGCTGGACGCGCTGCCGGGGGCGGAGGGCGATATCATCACCTCCCTGGCTGAAGGCCTGCCCGCTTTCGAACAGCGCGGCGCTTTCAGGATACACCGCGTAGGCCTGAGTAAAAAAATAAATTACGAAACGTCCGGCAGCCGCGCCGCCTCCTGGCTGGTCTTCGCCGCTTTCACGCTAGCCGCCCTGGGCAAGGGCTTCGTCCTCTGCCTGCGCAGCGAGTACTCCCTCGTGATAGCCAACTACGCCATCCCGGCGGGCCTGGTCTCGCTGCTGCTGGGCAAACTATTTTCGCTTAAGACCGCGGTAAATATCATCGAAGCGGATATCCTGGACCCCGGCTCGGAATGCCGCGAGCCCTACCGGGGGCCGCTGCGCCTGGCGGTCATGGCCGCCCTGCGCGGCGCCGACAAACTGACGGCCATTTCCTCCCACATCCGCGGGCTGGCGCGGCTGCATTACGGCGCCAGCCTTGAGATAGACGTGGTGCCCTTCCCGGCCTCGCTTCCGGAGATAAGCCCCCTGTCCAGGGCCGAAGCCGGCTTCGGAGAAAAAGATTTCGTCCTGGCCTTCACCGGCCGGCTCGTAAAGCGCAAGGGGCTGGCTTTCGCCGTCAGAAGCCTGGCCGCCCTGGGCCCGGACGTCAAGCTGGTGATCATCGGCGACGGGCCGGAGAAGGGACCCCTGTCAGCCCTGGCGGCGCAGCTGGGGATCTCCGGCAGGCTGATCTTCAAAGGTTTCCTCGGCGAATCCGAAAAGTTTTCGATCCTCTCCGCCTGCGACGCTTTCCTGGTTCCTTCGCTGCACGAAGGGCTCTGCCTGGCCGCCGTGGAAGCCATGCACGCCGGGCTGCCGGTCATAACCACGCGCAACGGCGGCATCACCGACATAGTGGAGGAGGGTGTCAACGGCCTCTTCACGGATTACGGCGACGTTGAGGCCCTGAATGAAAAGGTCCGGCGCCTCAAAGAGGACGCCGGACTGCGCGCAAGGATCTCCGCGGCCAACCCGGCCAAAGCGGCGGGGTTCCTGCCCCGGAAAACCGCGGCCAGCTATCTCGAGGCCCTCGGCCTCTGAGCTACATCAATATCCAGTGATAGAAGCGCTTGGCCAGGTAGCCGAAGTGCTTGAGCGAGCGTATCTGCATTACGTTGCGCAGCATGATGCCCGGCCGCAGGTAGAACTTCAGGAAGGCCTCGCGCTGCAGGCTCCGCAGCTGGTCGCGCGTTACGCCTTTGGGCGCGTAAGGCACCTTCTGGAAGATCAGCCCCTCCACGTCCATCTGCCCTATCTCGCCGCTCTCTATCAGCTTCAGCGTCACCGGCGTCATGGGCAGCGGCAGGAAGGTGAAGAAGTTGGCGCGCAGCAGCGGCAGCTCCAGCGAAAAGTTTATGGTCTCGCGCATGTCCTCGACGGTCTCGTCGGGGAAGCCCAGGATGAAGAAGGCCGCGAGGTCGATGCCCATGCTCTTTATCAGCGCCACCTTCTCGCGGATCAGGGAGACGCTGAGCTGCTTGTCCATGCGCTTCAGGGTCTTGTCGGAGCCGGACTCTATGCCGACGGAAATGAGGTAGGTGCCGGCCCGCTTCATCAGGTCCAGCAGCTCCTCGTCCAGCGTGCCGATGCGCACGCCGTTGGGAAAGGCCAGCGAGATGGGCAGGCCGCTCGCCACTATCGCCTTCAGGATGGAGACCGCGTGGGCCTTGTCCAGCGTAAAATTGTCGTCGACGATGTGGATCTCGCGGATACCGAACTTGTGGTACAGCAGCTCGATCTCGGCCATCACCGAGGCGGCGGAGCGCTTGCGCATCTGGCGGCCGCTCAGGATGGGAGCCGTGCAGAAGCCGCAGGCGAAGGGGCAGCCGCGCGTGGTGACTATCGGCGCGATCGGGAACTGGTTGAAGAAGGCCCCGTGCTGGGCCGGCGGGTACTCCTGCGGGTTTATCAGGTCCCAGGCGGGCAGCGGCAGCGCGTCGATGTCCTTTATCGGGCGGATCTCGTTGACGCGCAGCTTGCCGTCCTCGCGCCAGGCCAGCCCCGGCACGTCGGCGGGCGCGGCGCGGCCGCCGAGCATCTCTATGAAAAGCGGGAAGCTGTCCTCGGTCTCGCCGCGCAGCAGGTAATCCGCCTCCGGCGACAGCCTGGCCATCGTCTCCTCGGGGCACAGCGTGGGGTGCGGGCCGCCCGAGATTATTACGGCCTTGGGCAGCGCGGCGCGCGTCAGGGCGCCCAGGCGCTTGACCTCGCCTATCTCCGGGGAATAGCACTGGAAGCCCACCACGTCGGGGGCGAACTCTTTCACGCTGTCCAGAAAACGGTCGTCACGGCGGTCCAGCTTGCCGAAATCCAGCACGCGCACCTCGTTCTTGTCCCTGAGGCGGCTGGCCAGGAAGGCGATGCCGAGCGGCGGCTGAATATGGTCCCCGTGGGCTATTCCGGGTTTAACCAGCAGTATTTTCATAGGTAAATTCAAAATATAATAGCAAATTGGCGCGCGGCTATTCCCTCTCCAGCGCCTGCTTTATCTCGGCGGGCAGTTCTATCAGCTTCAGGTCGCGCCCCACGCAGACCAGGTCGGTCTCGGCCTTGCCTATAAGCTTGCCGTCCTGGTTATGGATCGTGTAGGCGAACACGATGCGGTAGGGCGTGAATTCTTTGACCCAGGCCTTGATGTCCAGCACGTCGCCGTAGAGCGCCGGGAACTTGTACTCCATCTCCTGCCGCCGCACCGCGAAGCCGACGCCGCGCTCCAGCAGGCCCTTCACGGTCAGCCCCCGCTCCTCCAAATATTCCGAGCGCGTCTCTTCCAGGTACTTCAAATAATTGGCGTGGTAGACCGCCCCGCTGGTGTCCGTGTCGTAGTAGTAGATGCGCCGTTTCATGGTTTACCTCTTGGTCCGGTATTTGCGCGCCACGCCGCCGTCGGGGCCTGGCCTGTAAAAATACACTTCCGGCTCCGCGGCGGCCCAGGCGCGGACTCGAAGATTATCGAAGTAAGCTTTCTCCCCACTGGGATATTCCCTTGCCGCCAGCCCCAAGAACGCGCCCGGGGCGAACGCGGTCTCCGCGCTGGAAACATGTGCACCGTTCCAATGAAGGCCTACGGCCCGGCCGCTGTCCCTTACGGAATAATTATTGACGACGCCCGGAGCGAAGCGCATCTTCGCGTCCGCGCGCTTGTTATAATTTTGTTCGCGCATCTCTCCGATATACGCGCCGGTCCCGTCGGCATTTCCGTCAAAAAAGGTAACCAGTACGGCGTTCACGGTGTTCCCGTACCCGCCCCCTGTCCTCCCGTCCCAGCGCATAGCTATTTCATGCATCTGGCCATTCGTGATAAAGCGCGGGGAAACGCATTCAACTTCCACAACCGAAGCCGGCGGCAGCGGCCTTACCGAGGTCAGCCAGGGCCGGCGCACGGGAGAACCCGTGCCGCAGCCCTCGAACTCCAGGCGGCCTTCCGCCTCGCGGAGCGGGCAGTCCCCGGGCAGCAGCCGCCACTTCGACTCCTCCACTGTTCCATCATTAAAATCGTCGAACAGGATGAAGGTCGCGTCCCCGCTGCTTTCGGACACGGCCGCCGGGCCGCCATAGTACATGTAAAGGTTCTTGACTGAATTCTTCGCAAGGAAAGGCAGCCGCACCCAGGCGCGCGCTTCGGGCGTGCCGCAGCCGCCCTCCAGCCAGTAATTCAGGCCCGTTTTCTCGTCGGAATTTGCAAAACGCAGATCCGCACAATCCGGCTTCATGCGGCCCTGTTTAATCGCGGCCAGACTGTCGAATTTAACCAGCAGCTGGTAATCCACCAGCGAGGCGCCGCTCTTTTCCGCTACGCGCAGGTTCTCGCGGTATTTCCATTCCTCCGGGAAACCAGGAGACCGGGGAGGTTTAGGCGCCTGGGGCTGCGGCGCAGGCGGGCCGACCCGCTGCCGGGCCGTTTCAGGCGCGGCGGCCGCGCTTTCCCAGTCCAGGGGAACGCTCGCCGTGGCGGCCGAAAGAACGGCGGCCGTCTCCGCTTTAATGAGCCTAGCGTTTATCTCCAGGCCGCCGTCGGACCGCCGCATCAGCGTGCCCGTGATGACGGCCTCTACGCCAAGGATCTTGCCGAGACTCTTTATCGAGGTCTCGTCCACCGCTCCGGAATACTGCAGCTTAAGCTCCCCCATCACCTTTTCCAGCAGGTTGCGCTCCACCACCTCGAGCTTTCCCTCCTGGATAATACGGGTCAGCAGGCGCTCGGAAACCACCACCCCGTCATCGGATTCACGCCTGTCCGTATAAGAGAAGGGCAGAACCGCCACCTTTCGGTTTGCCATCTTACCGTGAGCCCCGGACAGACGCTCGGCCAGGAACTCGTACCGGTCGAGACCTAACGCTTTCTCCTGCCGGTCCCTCCGCGTGCCTCCGGAGCAGCCCCAGGCAAAGGCGGTGCACAGCAAAAGGACGAAGTTCTTCTTCATTTATTCCCCTATGATCTTGACCAACACGCGCTTCCGGCGGCGGCCGTCGAATTCGCCGTAAAAGATGCGCTCCCACGGGCCGAAGTCCAGCTGGCCGGCCGTGACGGCCACCACCACCTCGCGGCCCATCACCGTGCGCTTGAGGTGCGCGTCGCCGTTGTCCTCTCCGGTCAGGTTGTGCTTGTAGCCGTGCGCGTCGTAGGGGGCCAGCTTCTCCACCCACTCCAGGAAATCCCGGTGCAGGCCGGACTCGTTGTCGTTAACAAAGACGCTGGAGGTGATATGCATGGCGTTGACCAGGCAAAGCCCCTCTTTTATGCCGCTCCTGGCCAATTCCGCCTCCACTTGGGGGGTGATGTGGACTATGGCGCAGCGCTCAGAGGTGTTGAAGGTCAGGTAGGCGGTATGAGATTTCATGTTTTTATGCCGGCGGCTAAGGGGCCGGGCCCCCGTATGAAAGAGGATTTAACGGAAGAATATTCTACAAACTTTGAGCGCGGGCGCGGATTTTGGTATAATAAGTGCATGTCTTACAAATGTGAACTTTGCGGCAAAAAGCCCGTTTCCGGCAATTCCTACAGCCATTCGCACAAGGCCACCAAACGGACCTTCAAGCCCAACCTTCAGAAACAGAAACTGGTGCTCGACGGAAAAACCCAGTCGGTCTACGTCTGCACCATCTGCATAAAGAGCGGCAAAGCGGTACGCCCGGTTAAGTAACCAGCGGCTTTCCCTCCAGGTTTCAAAAGGTTAAGGCCGTCCGCCTCAGGCGGGCGGCCGTTGTTATTTGCCCGGGAGCGCCCCCCCGCCCAACCCGTCAACAAGAATTTAATAATTTGTAAACAAGCCTTTTGTATAATTTTCCTGTATGTAATAAGGGATTTGTAAGGATTCCTTTACTGTTTTTATTCTTTGTTCGGCAAGTCCGGGAGGACTTAAATGGAGCAGGAACCTAAATTAGACCCGTCCGCCATAACGGACGTGGAAACCGCGAAGCTCGCGCTCCGCTGGGCCGTGGAGAAGATCCACGGCCTGCAGGAGGAGCTCGGCCGCCTGCGCGAAGACAACCGCAGCAAGACGCACATCAACCGCTCCCTCACCGAACAGGTGGAACAGAAGACCGAGGTCCTGAAGAAATGGCAGGGCACGATAAAGACCTGGGAAGAGAACTGGAAGACCCAGACCGCCATGGAGGCGGACCTCAAGGCCAAGCTGCGCGAGCAGATCCTCAACGAGGAGGCCGCCGCCTGGCGCTCTTCCCGCGCCCAGCTGGAAAAAGAGATACAGGCCCTGAAGGGCGAACTGGCCGCCCGCGAAGGCGAGATCGGCCGCATGAAGATCTCGATGATCGACGAGCTGCGCCGCACCTCGGAGATGAAGGAAGCGGAACTTTCCACGCTGCTCTCCAAGCACCAGGACAATCTGGCCGCCAGGGAGACCGCCCTGAGGGAGAAGTTCGAATCGCTGGAAGCGCAGCTGATGGCCGCCAACCGCCTGCGCGCCGAGCAGGAAGAAATGTCGCTGCGCGAGCGCTACGAAACCCGCTCCAAGGAGCTGGCCGCGCTTTACGCCCAGAAAGAAGCCCAGCTGGAAAAATTCAGGCAGGAGCTGGAAGACCAGCGCCTCGAGGCGCTGGAGGCGTTCAAGGCCGAAGCCGCCAAAGAGCTGGAGTCCCGCCGCCTGGCCCTGGAAGAGTCCTCCCGCAATCTGGAGCGCTCCCTCTCCGCCGAAGCCGAGGCCAGGGTAGAGGAAGTCAAAGCCGCCGCCGCCGCGCGCGAGACCGAGCGGCAGGCCGCCTTCGCCGCCAGGCAGGCCGCCCTGGAGAAAGATTTCGCCGAGCGCCTCGCGCGCTCCGAAGAAGAGAAGGCGTCCGACCTGGAAGCCTTCAAGGCCGCCTCCCGGCAGGAGCTCGACACCCTGCGCGCCCGCAACAAAGAGGCCGTGGAGAAGCGCGAGCAGGAATACGTGGACCTGCGCCTGGACATGGAGGCGCAGCTGGTTGAGCTGGTGAAGAAGCGCGAGGAAGAGATCCGCGCCAGGTACGAGAAAGCGGCCGAGGAAGCCCGCGCCAAGTGGGGCAGGGCCGCGGAAGAAAGCGCCGCCCTGGCCCGCGCCGAAGCCGCCGGGGAAACCGCCCGCATCGAAGCCGATTTCAAAAAGCGCGAAGAGGACCTGAAGGCCCTGCTGGAAGCTGAAGCCGCCGCCCTGCGCGAAAAGCTGGAAGGCGAACTGCGCGCGCGCGAAGAGGCGCTGCGCGCGGGACTGCTGGAAGAGCAGAACGCCTGGGCCGCCCGCCAGCAGGCGGCCTCGGACGAGACGCGCAAGGCCCTGGAAGCCGCGCACGCCGAGCGCCTGGAAAGCCTGAGGGCCGGTCTGGAAGAGGCCTACCTTATGAAGGAGAAGGCCCTGGACACGCGCGTGGCCTCGGTGCAGCGCCGCCTTAAGGCCGAATGGCTGGCCCGCGAGGACGAGTGGCGCCTCGAGAAGGAAGCCTCCCTCCACGAGGAGAAGGAAAAGCTCAAAGCCGAATTTGAAGGCCACCGGTCGCTGCTGCACAGGAAGCTGTCCCAGTTCGAGGACGAACTGAAGCTGAAGTACGCCCAGAAGGAATCCGAGCTGGAGACCGCCGGCAAGGCGGCCCTGGAAGCCGCCGCTTCCGAACTTAAGGCGGAGCTGAAAAACGAGAAAGAGCGCCTGCGCTCCGGCGCGGAAGCCCGCCGCCGGGAGCTCGAGACCAGGGAAGCCGCCCTCCGCGCCGAGGCCGAAGCCCTGGAGAAAAAGCTGAAGGCCCAGGGTCTTAAGCTGGAAGAGGACCTGAAGGAGTCCTACCAGCGCCGCGCCGCGGAAGCCGAAGCCGATTTCAGCGCCAGGCTGGAAACCGAAAAAAAGAAACTGGCCTCCGAACTGGCGGCCAGGGCCGGGGCCGCCGACCGCGACCGCCTGAAGCTGCTGGAGGAGAAAGCCGCCCTCGAGGAAGCCCACGCCGCCAAGGTCCGCGAGCTGGAGACCCTGGCCGAAGAAAAGGTGCGGGCCGAGCGCGCCAAGTCCGAAGAGCTGATCCGCACCCGCGAGCTGCACCTGCAGTCCCGCGAGGCCGAGATTGACAGGGCCAGGGCCGCCCTGGAGCAGCAGCACAACGACCTGAAGCTGAAGCTTTACCAGGAGCTGCAGGGCAAGGAGCAGGAGCTGTTCACGAAACTGGCGGCGGCCAAGGAAGAGATGTACCGCGCCCTGAACGCCCACCGCGAAGTTTTGGACAAAGAGCACGAGGCCCGCACGGCCGGCCTCATGCAGAAGGAAGAGCAGGTGCAGAAGCGCTTCGACGAAAAGATCGCGGCCGCTGAGGCCGCGCTGAAGCAGCGCCTGCAGGACGAGGCCGACAAGCTGGCCCTGGGCTTCGAAAGCCGGAAAACAGACCTGGAAAACAAGCTGAAGGCCAGGGAGCAGGCCCTGGCGGCCGCCGCCGCGGAAAAAGAAGCGCGCCTGGAAGCCGAGGCCGCGGCCCGCGCCGGCAGCGCCTCCGCCGCCATGGAAAGCGCCGCCGAGAGGCGCAGGGCGGAGATCGAAGCTTCGCTGGTCCGCCGCGAAAAAGAGATGGAGCGCCGGTTCGCCGAGATGTCCGAGCGGCTGCGCGCCCAGTTCCAGAGCGAAAAGGCCGTGTGGGAGTCCAAGAAGGGAGACGCGCTGAACACCGAGCGGCAGGCCATGCGCTCCGAATTCGAGAAGAAAGAGGCCGCCATCAACCAGAAACTCGACGACGAACTGCTGCGGAGCCGCCAGGAAAGGGCCCGCGCGGACGAGGAGCTCTTCGCCAAAAAAGAAGAGCTCGAAAAGGGCTATTACTCCGAGCTGGAGCGCAGCCGGGCCGCTTTCGAAAAGACGAAGAAGGAACAGGAGGCCCGCATCCAGCGCATGTCGGAGGAACTGGAGGAAGAGGAGAACCGCCTCACCGTCTGGACACTGCAGAAAGAGGAAGAGTACGCCAAGAAATACGCGGCCCGCGAAAAAGACCTGATGCGGCTCTGGGACGAAAAGCAGGCCGCGATGGAAAAAGATTACGAGGCCAGGATCAAGGACCTGGAGGAGCGGCTCAAGCTGAAGTAGAGGGCGCAGGCACACGTTATGTACGAAGGCAAACACCCGCACGACTTCGAGGACATCCTCAAAGAGACCGAGCTCGACTCGGCCAAGATGGTCCTGCGCCTTACCTCCGAGCTGCGCGAAAAAGAGCTGGAGCTGGCCTCGACGCGCTCGAAGAGCTTCGACGAAGTGCAGCGCAACAACAAGGCCAAGGAGGCCGAATTCGAAGCCCTGATGCGCGCGCAGGAAGAGCGGATCTCCAGGCGCGAGCAGGAGCTGGCCCGCCTGCTGGTGGAGAAAGAATCGGCCCTGTGGCAGAAATACCAGGCCATGCTCGACGACGCGGTGGCGCGCCAGCGCAACGAGTTCGAGTCCGAACGCGCCCTGCTGAAATCCGACATCGAAAAAAAAGAGACCGAGCTGGCCGCGCAGAAAAAGAACCTTCGCCTGGAAATGGAAAGCCTCTTCAAGAAGTGGGAGGCCGAGCGCGAAGCCGATTTCAAGACCGAAAGGGAAACTTTCATCGAAGAGTTGAAGCTGGGCCGCGAGACGGCCAAGAAAGAGGCCCTGGAGAGGGCCAAGCAGATGGAAGAGCTGTGGCGGCAGAAGCTCAGCCAGCAGGAAGCCGACTACCGCAGCCGCGAGGCGCTCTCCGCCGAGGAGATCCGCAGCCAGATGCGCCGCGAGCGCGTCGAGGAGCTGAAGGCCCTCAACGACAGGCTGAACGCCGAATTTTCAAAGCGGGAGCAGGAACTCTACGCCCACTACGCCGCCTGGCTGGAAGAGAACAAGAAGCTCATAGAGGACAAGTACGCCCGCCGCATGGAGGCCGCCGGCTCCGAACACCGCGAGCGGACGGCGCGCTTCGAAGACGCCCTGGCCAAGACCAGGCAGGAACTGGCGGACCGCGAGGCGGCCTGGGAAGAGAAGTACGCCGAGCTTAAAAAGTTTTTCGTCGGCAAGGAAGCGGCGCTGGCCGCGGCCGAGAAGGACCTGCAGGCGCAGCACCTGGCCCGAGAGCGCGAGCTTTCGGAAAAGCACGAACTGCTGGAGCGGGAGCTGAAGGAAGAGGCCGGCAGGCGCAGGGAGGCGCTGCTGAAAAAAGAGAAAAGCCTGGAGCAGCAGTTCGCCAACAACCTGGCCGAGTTCGCCGGTGAAACGGAGCGCCGCCTCAAGACCATAGAGGCGCGCGAGGCCGACGTGGCCAGGCAGCGCGAGGAGGCGGCCAGGCTGCGCTCCCAGATAGGCGAGATGCTGGCCCAGAAGCAGCGCGAGCTGGAAACCACTTTCGAGGAGCGCAGCTCCCTCTTCAGGCAGTCGCTCGAGGAATCCTTCAAGATAAAGGAACTCAGCCTCGCAAAGAAATACAGCGAGATCGAGCACCAGTACGCCATGCTGAACGCGCAGAAAGATTCCGCGATGGCCAAGGCGGATTCGCTGCTGCAGGAGACCTCGCGGCTCAAGGAAGCCCTCATCTCGCGGGACTCCGAGGCGCGCGTGGTGATAGACGCCGAAAGGGCGCGCCTGGAAGCGGATTTCAGGCGTTCCGAAGAGCAGCTGCAGGCCAAAGCCGACGCGATGAAGGCAGAAGCCCAGAAGCGCGAAGAGGCCCTGCGCGCCGAATACGCCGAAAAGGTGCAGGCGGAAAGCGCGCGCCTGGCCGCGCAGCTCAAGATCAAGGAAGAAGCCCTGGAGAGGGAGCGCGCGGCGCTGGACTCCAGGGCCGGAGAGCTGGAAAGCCGGTTCCTCGAGGCGCTGAAGGCGCGCGAGGACGAGGTCACGGAAAACTTCCGCAGGCATACCGAGGCGCTGAAAGCCCAGGCCGAAGCCGCGAGGCGCGCCTGGGAGGAAGAAAAAGCCGTCCTCTCGTCGGCCGCTTCGGAAAAGGCCGAGAAGGCCCGGGCGGAGGAATACGCCAGCGCCGCCAGGCGCGAGGAAGAGCTCAGGAATTTCTACGAAGCGCGCGAGAAGGAGCTGCGGGCCGGGGCCGCCGCCGCGGCCGCCGCGGCCGAGCGCATGCTGGCCGAGACCTTCGCGGTAAAAGAACAGGACCTGGCCAACAGGGTGCAGGCCCTGGAAGATAATTTGGGCCGGGCCAACGCCGAGAACTCCGATTCCGCGGCCCGCCTGTCGGCCCTGAAGGACGAGCTGAAACTGCTGGGAGCCAGGCTCGAGGAAGGCGAACGCGAGCGCCAGAAGCTGATCCAGGAAAACCTGACCAAGGCCCGCGACCTGCGCCAGACCCTGGAAAAGGAATTCCTCGACAAGATCAAGGACATAGAGCAGAACTACCTGGCCCAGCTGACCGACCTCTCGAAACGCTCCGAGGAGGCGCGCCGGGCCGACCAGGACGAATATTTCCGCAAGCTGCAGTACGTAAAGGACGATTTCAGCGCCAGGATGGCCGCGCAGGCCAAGGCGCTGGAAACTTCCTACCTGGAGCGGGAGCGCAATCTGGCCGCGGCCATGGACAGCGCCTACCGGCTCAAGGAGAAGGCGCTGGAGGCCCGCCAGGCGCAGCTCGAGAACAACTACAGCGCGGTGCTCTCCGACAAAGCCTCGCGCATAGACACCGACAGGGAGCTGGCCAACAGCGTGGGGCGCCTCAAGGACGAGCTCGAGCAGAAGAACCGCCAGCTCAAGGAAACCATCGCCTCCTACAACAGCAGGCTGGAGGAGCTGGAGGGCAAGCTGCGCTCCGAGCACGAAGCCAGGAAGAAAGACCTGGAAGACGGGCACCGCATGCGCGCCGCCCAGCTGGACGCCGAACGCTCCAAGCTGAAGGGCCTGCTCGAGCAGGAGCAGCGCCTGGTAACGGACCTGCAGAAGCGCGAGGCGGCCCTGCAGGAAAATTACGCCGCCCGCGAAACGGACCTGGCCCGCCGCTTCAAGGAAGCCCGCGAGCGCCTGGAAAAAGATTACCAGGAAAAACTGAAAGAACTCAAGGACAAATAACCCCGCCCCCGCCCCGCGCGGGGCCGGCGGAAAAATCACGGCAGGGCGCGAGAATTGCCCGTCGTGATTTTTTTATTTGCCGAAATATTTGTATATAATTTCAATGCGTTATCTGGCGAGAAGTTCATTATAAAAAAGGCGGTGAAACTTGAAATGAAAAAATTCGACAACAAGATACTCTTCATAGGCTACGGCTCCGTGGCGCAGTGCGCCCTGCCGATGCTTTTCAAGCTGTTAAAGATACCGGCCGGGAACATAACCGTAATGGATTTCGAGGACAAGCGCGAGGCGCTCAAGCCCATGCTGGCCAAGGGCGTGAAGTTCGTGCGCCAGCAGGTCACGAAGCAGAACATGGGGACGCTGCTCGGCAAATACCTCAAGGCCGGCGACCTGCTGATAGACCTGGCCTGGAACATAGACGCCTGCGAGATATTGAAGTGGTGCCACGACAAGGGCATCCTCTACATCAACACCTCCACCGAACTGTGGGACCCCTACAAGGGCGCGCAGGACAAGCACCCCACCGAGCGCACCCTCTACGTCCGCCACATGGCCATGCGCAAGATGATAGCCGGCTGGAAGACAGTCGGCCCGACGGCCGTCATCGAGCACGGCGCGAACCCCGGCCTGATCTCCCATTTCGCCAAGAAGGGCCTCATCGACATCGCCAACAAGCTGCTGGCCGACAAGAAAGCCAGGGGCGCCCGGGCCGAGCGGCTGCGCCAGCTGGTGAAGGACCAGACCTTCAATGAGCTCGCCAAAGAGGTCGGAGTGAAGGTCATCCACGTCAGCGAGCGCGACACGCAGATCACCAACAAGCCCAAGCAGGTCAACGAGTTCGTCAACACCTGGAGCGTGGAAGGCTTCCGCGAGGAAGGCGTGGCGCCGGCCGAGCTGGGCTGGGGCACGCACGAGAAAACGCTGCCGCCTTTCGCCTGCGAGCACAAGAACGGCCCGAAGAACCAGATCTGCATAGCCCGCATGGGCATGAACACCTGGATCAGCACCTGGGTGCCCGACTACTGCATCCACGGCATGCTGGTGCGCCACGGCGAGGCCTTCACGCTCAGCGACAAGCTGACCGTCTGGAAGAACGGCAAAGCCGTGTACCGCCCCACCGTGCATTACGCCTACTGCCCGTCGGACTCCGCCATCGCCTCGCTCAACGAGCTGCGCGGCTACGACTTCAAACTGCAGCCGAAGCTCCGCATCCTCGGCGACGAGATCATCAGCGGCTACGACACCCTGGGCGCCCTGCTGATGGGCCACGACTACAACGCCTGGTGGACCGGCACCATCCTCGACATCCACGAGAGCCGCAAGCTCATCCCGCACCAGAACGCGACCACCATACAGGTGGCTATCGGCGTGCTCTCCGCCGCCCTGTGGATGATGGAGAACCCCGAGGAAGGAGTCTGCGTGCCGGAAGACCTGCCGCACGACTACGTGCTGAAGATCGCCAAGCCCTGGCTGGGCAAATTGCATTCCGCCCCGTCCGACTGGACGCCGCTGAAGCATTACACCAACGCCTTCAAGGGCTTCAATAACCCGTACGTGGACAAGAAGGACCCGTGGCAGTTCAAGAACTTCCTGATCACGGACGGCGACTGACGGCCGCGGGGCCGGCCGGCCCGCAGCGGACAAAGATTCGGTAAAAATTAAACTCGGGAAACGGAGGAACACCAGACAAAAGTATGATCACAAAGAAACAGATGCAGGATCTCGCCAAGAAGCACGGCACGCCGCTCTTCATCGTGGACCACGATGAGATACGCAAGAACTACGCGCAGTTCAAGAAGTACTTGCCGCGCGTGCAGGCCTACTACGCGGTAAAGGCCGAACCGATGCCGGAGATAGTGAAGACTCTCTACAAGGCGGGCGCCAGTTTCGACGTGGCCTCCATGCCCGAGTTCATGATCGTGCATGAGTACATCAAGAACATGCCGGACAAGAAGCGGCTGGCCTGGATCTGGGACAAGATCATCTACGCGAACCCGATAAAGCCGAACGAAACGCTGAAGGAGCTGGACCAGTACCGGCCGCTCGTCACCTTCGACAACCTGGAAGAGATCCACAAGATCAAGAAGTACGCCCCGAACGCCGGCCTGTGCCTGCGCATCCGCGTGCCCAACACCGGCGCGGTGGTGGAGCTCTCCTCCAAGTTCGGCGCCTCCCCCGGCGAATCAGTGGACCTCATACTCGAGGCCGTGAAACAGGGCCTCGGCTTGGAAGGCCTCAGCTTCCACGTGGGCAGCCAGACCACCAACTTCGAGAACTACGTGCAGGCCATCAACCTGGCCGCCGACATCTTCAAGGAAGCCAAGGAACGCGGCTACGACAAGATGAACCTGCTCGACATCGGCGGCGGCTTCCCGGCCCCGTACGACGCCTCCGTGAAGCCGTTCCAGGAGCTGGCCAAGAAGATCAACTCCGAGCTGGAGCGCCTGTTCCCGGACCCGAAAATAGAGATCCTGGCCGAGCCCGGCCGCTTCATGATAGCGACCGCCGGCACCTCGGTGGTGCGGATCAACGGCAAGACGGTGCGCGACGGCAAGACCTGCTACTACGTCAACGACGGCGCCTACCACACCTACTCGGGCATCATCTTCGACCACCAGCATTGCAACATGTTCTCCTTCCGCAAAGGCAAGAAGGTGGAGAACTGCGCCGTGTTCGGCCCCACCTGCGACGCGCTGGACGTGATCTCCTCCTCGATGAGCCTGCCCACGGACCTGCAGCTGGGCGAGCTGATGTACAGCACCAACATGGGCGCGTACAGCCACGCGTCCTCCACCTGGTTCAACGGCTTCCCGCCGGCCAAGGTGATACACGTGAACAAGTAACACCCCGGGGCGCCCCCCGGAACAAAAATACCGCGGACCCGCTCCGCGGTATTTTTTTTGCCCCGCCCTTAATTTATTATAATTTAGGCATGTCACTACACCTGGTACCCAAAGAAGTTTTCCTGACCAAAGGCCTCGGCCGCCACAAGGAAAAGCTGGCGAGTTTCGAGGAAGCCCTCCGGGACGCCAAGATAGCCAAGTACAACCTTGTGCACGTCTCCAGCATCTTCCCCCCTTACTGCAAGGTCATCCCCGCCAAGAAGGGCCTCCCCAAGCTCAGCTCCTCCGTAGGCCTGGCGGTGCCCAAGGACCGCTCCCATTACGGCTACATCTCCGAGCACCACACCTTCGGCGAGACCGACGAGAAGACCGGCGACTACGCCGAAGACCTGGCGGCCATGATGTTATCCACCATCCAGGGCGTGGAGTTCGGCAGCGAGACCACCTGGGACCAGAAGGAAGAGATCTGGAAGCTCAGCGGCAAGATCGTGCGCGCCGCCAACATCACCCAGTCGGCCATAGGCACAGAGGGCGTCTGGACCACCACCGTGGCCGCCGCCGTCTTCCTGTTCTGAAAATTTCCCGCGCCTGACGGGCCGGACGGTCGGCCCGGTAGTTCCCAAAGGTAATTATGATCTTCAAACCGGCTAAAAAGCAGTTCATGTTCGGTGACCTGAAGGTTCCCGGCGGCGCGGCCTTCGTCATTCTGCCGGTACCCTACGAGCGGACCGTCTCCTACGGCAAGGGGACCGGGAAGGGCCCCGGAGCCATTATAGACGCCTCCTGGCAGCTGGAGCTCTGGGACGAGGAAACCAAGGCCGAGACGTGGAAACGCGGCATCTTCACCGCGGCCCCCGTCAACTGCGCTCTCCCCGAAGGCAAGTTCTTCCTTCATCTTGAAAAGACCGTAGAAGGGCTGCTCTCCTCCACCAAGGCGCTGCCGTTCTTCCTGGGCGGCGAACACAGCGTCACCCAGGCGCTGCTGCCGCCCTTCATAAAGCGCCACAAGGATCTCTCCATTCTGCATTTCGACGCGCACGCGGACCTGCGCGTGGCCTACCACGGCAACAGGCACAGCCACGCCTGCGCCGTTTACCCTGCATCGCGCACCAACCGTGTGGTGCAGGTGGGCATCCGCAGCGTGGGCCACGACGAGCGCCAGTTCCACAACGCCGGCAACGTGACCACCCACCTGATGCACGAGAACCGCGACCTGAAGAAGCTGGAGCGCGCCGTGCTGCGCGAACTGACCGACACGGTTTACCTGACCATAGACGTGGACGGCTTCGACCCGGCGGTGATGCCCGGCACCGGCACGCCCCAGCCGGGCGGGTTCGGCTGGTACGAGGCGCTGAGCCTCTTCAAGGCGGTCTGCAAAAATAAACGGGTAGTGGGCGTGGACGTGGTGGAAACGGCCCCCGTAAAAGGCTCGAATGTCAGCGAACTTACCGCCGCCAAGCTGGTGTACCGGCTGATGGGCTACCTGAGCTGAGCCGCGCCGTATGCAAACGGGAACCGCGGGGAAGCCCGCGGTTTTTTACAGACTGAATTTGCCCGATGGAAAACCAAAAAAAATTACTGCTGCACCTGGGCGCCATACTCCTGGCGGCCGCGGCCTGCCGCCTGGTCCCGCTCGCGGTCCTGGGGCCGCAGCCGGAGCCGGACACGGGGGCCTACCTGCAGGTAGCGGCGACGCTGGCCGAGACCGGCGCTTTCTCCGAGGCCGACCCGGTCACCGGGCAGCTGGCTCCTTACGCCTACCGCATGCCGGGGTTCCATTTCATGCTGGCCGGCCTGCTGAAGGCTTTTGGGCCGGACGCGGCCTGGCCGCTGGCCCTGGCCAACCAGGCGCTCTCGGTCGGCACCGTTCTGCTGGCCGCGCTTTTCTTCTACCTGCTGGCGGGGCCCGGCCCCGCGCTGGCCGCCGGCTGGCTGGCGGCGCTGAACCCCAACGCGGCGTTCAACAGCGTGCTGCTGCTCAACGACAGCCTCTTCGCCTTCCTCAGCATGCTGATGCTGCTGGCCGGGCTGCAGGCGCTCAAGAGGCCTTCCGGCCCGCGCTTCTTTACCTGGGGTCTGGCGATAGGGCTGTGCTGCCTGGTCAGGCCGATCCTTAAATTTTACTGGGTCGTTCCGCTGCTCCTGGTCTTCCTGCCCTCTTTCCAGGCCAGTTTGGCGCGGCGGGCGCGCCTGGCCGCGCTGGCGGCGCTGGGCGTGGCGGTACTGCTGGGACCCTGGGCGCTGCGCAACCGCAGCCAGGTTGGTTTTCTGGGGCTGGAACTGAACCAGGGAGTAAATACCCTGCTGACCACCAGCGACCTGGTGCGGCCGTCCACCCCGCAAGACTACGCCGCCGACCCGGTGCAGGCGAAAGTGCGCGACCTGATGGCCGCCAGCCCCGGGGCGCTGGAAGGCGAGTACGCGATACGCCGGGAGCTGAAGCTGCCCATGCCGGAGATCAGTTCCCGCCTGACGCGCCTGGGCGTGGAGACCATGCTGCGCGAACCCGGCAAGGCAGGCCTGCGCGCCCTGCGCAACCTGGCCAACATAGTCACGTCCCCCAACTCGGTAATGGAACTGGCCGGCAGGCTGGGCGGCGGCGGGCCGCGCCATTTCCCGGGCGCGCGGGAGGCGCTGCGGTCAGGGGCCTGGCCCGCGGCCGCGCTGAACATTGGCGTAAGGCTCGCGCTGGCTGTAATTTTTCTGGTATTGGCGCCGCTCGGGCTGCTGGCGCTCTGGCGGGAAGCCGGGCAGGCCGGCAAACCCGGGCTGCTGCTGGCGCTTTCGCTGATCCTCTACACGCTGCTGCTGACCTCGCTGGTCACCGGTTACGACCGCTACCGCCTGCCGCTGGACCCGCTGCTGCTGGGTTTAGCCGCGGCGGCTTTCCCGCTGGTGCGCCGCCGGCCGCGGCCGAACCGCTGAAGCTCTCAGTGCAGGACCAGGTGCAGCCAGGGCAGCTCGGCCAGGGCGGCCGCGGTCGCCGAATCCAGGTCGGGGTATTTCTCGGCCGTCCCTTCCTTCACCGGCAGCCAGTTCATCTCCAGGAGCTTGTCGTCGAAATATTCCTCGCGGTAACCGCAGATCCCGTCCTCCTCCCTGCAAAAGAAACGCACCCGGCGCTTGCCGTCCGGGGCGTAGACGGTTCTGGCCACGGCCACGGTATCCGGCTGCCCGCCGGGCAGGAAGAAAGCCGCCAGAGCTTTTTTTAATTGATCGAACACGCGCCCTCCCTCTTTGCAGCCCTAACCGGTAAATTTGATATCATTTCTTCATGCCGCCGTTAAATAAAAAAGTCCTAGTCATCGACGACGACAAAACCGTCCATTCCATTCTGCGGCTGATCTTCGAGAAGGCCGGCTGCCAGGTCTTCGCGGCGCTGGACGCCATGCAGGGCATGATGATGGCCAAGCAGGTAAAGCCCGACCTGATAGTGCTCGACATCATGATGCCGGCCGGCGGCGGTTTCGCCGTCTACGAACGCCTGCAGATGATGTCCGGCTCTTTCCAGGTCCCCTTCCTGATCTATTCCTCTATGAAGCGCGAAGACGTTCTGGCCAAGATCCCGGAAGGCCGGCATGTGACGGTGCTGTCTAAAACTGTCCCCGTGGACACCATCCTGGCCGCCGCGGAAAAGCTCCTCAACCCCTGACGCGTCAGAACGTGTCCAGCTTGTCGAATTCCGAAACTTTCTTTTTCTCCAGCAGCCCGGCTAGGTCGCGGCTGTAGGCGAACGGGCCCTTGGGCCAGCCGAAGGCCAGTTTCACGGCCGTCTCGATATCGTACTCGGAGGCCATGATCTCGGAGGCCAGCAGTTTCGCTTCCTCCACTACGGGCCGCATCAGGTCGCCAAAGATCTCCTCTTTGTTGGTCTTCTTAAGGCCGAGGTACTTTATCATGTTCGGCAGGCCCGGGTTCTCTCCGGCTATGCGGCCTTCCTCGTAAATATAAAAGCCGATGGTGGACTTGCGTCCCAGCTGCCCATACTGCACCAGGCGCCGCAGGGTCGGCGAGGGGGTCAGGCGCTCGGGGCTGCCGAGCGCGGCGTAGATGGCCTCCGAAGCCCGGAAATCCGAATCCAGGCCGGCGAGGTCCAGCATCTCGAAGGGGCCGGCCGCGGCGCCGGCTATTTCCTTAAAAGCGGCGTCGATCTCGTGCGGATAGCCTTTGCCGGACTCGAGCAAACGCATTGCGGACAGCAGGAAAGGGCGGGCCAGGCGTTCCACTATCTGGCCGGGGTTGTCCTTGACCATGATAGGGGTCTTGCCGATCTTGCGCAGCAGCGCGACGGCGGCCTCCACGTACTCGTCCTTGGTGTGGTCGGTGCGCACCACCTCCACCAGGCCGTTGGTCCGCACCGGCTTGAGCAGATGAAAACCGAGCACGCGCTCTTTAGGCAGTTCGGCGAAATCCAGCATTTCCCGGAGCGGGGTGACGGCGCAGCGGGCGGCCACCACGCAGCCCCCGTCCAGGTGGGGGCGCAGCTTGGTGTAGAGCAGCTTTCTTTCCTCGGGTGATTTGGAGGCGGCCTCTATAACGATGTCGGCGCCGCTGAACTTGGACAGGTCCTGTATGCCTTCTATGTTGCCCAGCAGGTCCTCCTTGCCGGCCTGGCGCAGCGCCCAGGAGATCTTGGCCAGCGCCACGTTGAGGCTGTCCTTGAAGTCGTCGTAGAGCCGCACCTGGTAGCCGTGCTTGACGAACAGCTCGGCCGCCCCGCAGCCGGTGGTATTGCCGCCGATTATACCTATCGCTTTTATTTCCATGTTCAGCAAAGCTCCTCGCTGGCGGCGGCTAGGCCACCCGGACTTCTTCCAGGCGCACGATGCCGTCCTTACCGACGACTATCCTGATGCGTTCGTAATGGATGGTGACCTGCTCTTCCTTGTCGAAATAGGTGTATTTCAGGACCAGGTTGATGTGGTAGACCCGCGAGCAGACCGCCGTGCGCAGCTCGCCGCTGGCCGGGTCCACGTAGGGATAGTCCACGGCCGCGTCGTCGGCCTGCGCCACGAGCTCCCGGATATTAAAGCGCATGATGTCGTTGAGGTCGCGGCGCCGCTCGTGGCTTTTTATGATGACCTCGGGGTAGAGCAGGATCTCCTTTTTGTACTTGAAGACGCGCTCCGGCTTGCCTTCCTCGTCCACCGAGGTGATGTTGTCTATGCGGCGCAGGCGGGCGATGTCCGGCGGGATGTCCCGGTCCGAGATGAAGGTGAAGGCCTCCTTGAGCAGGCCGAGGCGCGCGCCGTCGCCGGAGGAGTCCAGGATGTCTATCTTGCGGTCGGAGATCCAGCGGGTGAGACTCTTGGAGAACAGCAGCTTCAGCCAGTCCTTGATGCGGTCCTTGAAGATATAGCTGATCACCACGGCCAGCACGAAAGGCATGCTGTTCATGGCGTAGCGCTGCTGGAAGAACAGGGTGACCAGCACGGCGAACAGCATGGCGCCGCCGGCGGCCAGGCCGAAGAACACCTGCGTCAGGCCCTCCCACTCGGAGAATTCGGCCTTGAGGTAGAGCACGCTGGAGATGAATTTTTTCAGCACGCCGCGCCGGTAGATGATGGTCTCGTTGGAGGAGCCGGGCGTGAGCACCGACGGATACTTCATAGCCTGCCGGTAGCGGCTCTGGGCCGTCACGATGGCCAGCACGCCGCGCTCCACGTCGGCAAAGCGCTCCCTGGCGCCCGGGTTATTGCGTATGGCCTCCAGCAGCGAGGTCAGGTATTCCTCCAGCAGCAGGCTGACGTACTCGTCGAAGAAGGCCGCCGTCTCGCGGATCTTGAGCGGCACGGCCGGGTCCGAGATCTCGGCCTTCAGGGAGGACAGCGCGGTCTCCAGGTTCTTGAGGTCCCCCAGGAAATTCTCCAGCCCTTCGCCCACAAAGAGCCTGCGCTGCGCGGCCGGCACGGCGCTGCCGTAGGTGGCCAGCCCGCTCACGAAGATCTTCACATAGTCGCGCAGTTCACCGCGGATAATGCAGCCCAGCAGGCGTAACTCGCCGCAGATCTTGTCTGAGAGCGCCTGGTCACCCTCGCCGGCCAGCACCCGCGCCAGGTCCTGCCGTACGCGGTTGAGCGGCGAAGTGGCCAGGGCCGGGTCGCAGATCTTGCCCAGGCTGATCTTGGGCGTACGGAAGCGGATGTAGCGCTGGCTGGAATTGTAAAAATTCTCTTTCTTGTAATTATGGGGCCCCACGTTGAGCGCCCGCGGCACGAAGAAGTAGGTCTCCACTTCGTAGGAGCTCCGGGCCGTGGCGTCCAGGTCGATATCGAGCTTGATCTCGAAGCGGTGCCTGTCGTGCTGCTTTATGCGGGAGTCGAAAATATCGTTCTGGTCGTCAATCATAAGGTAAAGGCGGCCCCGGGGCCACCGCTACATTATAGAAATTGTAGACAGGGGACGCTGATGACTATATTCCTAATTGCTATTAGCCCCGGCACGCGTTGCGGGAAATAGTCATATAGTCATCAGCGTCCCCTGCCTGCTCTTCTCAAGGGCCGCCTTAGATTTCCCGTTTCTTTACCGCAAAATCTCAAAAAGATCTTACTATTCCGCTATAATTACAAAAAGCGGGGGGCGTTTTCATGTTGCGAGGGATTTCAGTCCTCAGGATCAGGCGGGGCTAATGGCCGGAGACTTCCCGGAAACCCACACCCCCCGCGAGATTTGCGGCAACTCCCTTCCGCCATAATCAGCGGCCAGCATCTGTCCCGGGTCACCCCGCCTAAATCAGCCGGAGACTTGTGATACTTTTTCTGTTTGCGCATAGTAATGATATGGGCCTTAACGATATCAGCGACAATTACAAGGAATTGTTCCCGGGCATTTATTCCTATATCCGCTGCCGGGTCGAGAACGCTGAATCCGCAGAAGATTTAACCGCCGAAGTTTTTAAAAAAGCCCTGCAAAAACGCGCCACATATAATTCCTGCAAGGGGAATATGTCCCAGTGGCTTTTTGGGATTGCCCGAAACGAGGTAAATCTTTCCTATCGGAAAAAAGCGCTTAGGCGCGTTGTGTCTTTAGATTTTATTTTCGGACCGGAGTTGCGCGACCCCGCGCCGGGCCCGCAGGATGGAGCGGAAGAATCGGAGGAGCGGAGGAGACTGATGAGAGCGCTTGCTAAAACGGACTCGCGCGAAAGGGACCTGATAGCCTTGAAATTCTATTCGAATATGACAAACAGGGAAATCTCTTCGCTTACCGGTTTATCGGAAACGAATGTCGGATCGATACTTCATCGCACCATGACCAAGCTGCGGACCGAGTTACGCGGGAGCGATTTATGAACGACAAAAACGGCAGGAACGAATTAAACGATTTCATTCTGCAGGACGCCTCTTCAGACGCGGACAAACTTAAGCAGAACCTGGAATTAATGAGCCTCTTCCTAAAAGCAGATACCGATCAGCAGGCAAAACGCTGCGAGACGGTGAGGCTGAAAGTGGAAAAAGGAATGATTCCCGCGAACATCCTCAAAAGCCGGACTTCCTGGAAGCGCGCGGCCGTGTTCTGCGCGGTTCTGATAGCTGCAGTTTCCGGAACAATATTCTCAGTGCGCAGCAAACACCCGGCGGACAAGCCGCTTTCAATATCGCCCGACTCGCGCTCTTACTACAATTTCAGCCGGGGTCCGGAAATGTATCGCCTCACAGAAGCCCCCGCACCGGATGACCGTTCGTTCGGGAATTATCCGGCCATAGAGCGCCGCATGTGGATGTGATACCTTTTACCGCCGCGCATAGTATTTAACGCAGACCGCTGATCAGACTAGTCTTTCAAGGAGTGTTAGATCATGAAAAAACTCGCATGTATTCTTCCTTTAACTCTGCTGCTATTAACCGGCGTTTCTTTCTGCGGTATCATGCCGGACGCCTCAGAGCCGCTGCAGTCGAACGAACTGGTGGCGGATATCGCCGCCATAGATCCTATAGAACTGGAGATTCTGGACGTAGAGGTGATGTATTGGGCTAACCGTATAGTAACCACTAAAGACACCTCTTACGCCGAACTTGAGAAGCTTTCTCAGAACTGGGTGATAAAAGGGTCCACCAAAAAGGTTTTCTTCAGCAAGCTGAAAGAGCTGCTGGACTCCGGTAAAGCGCGGCCTCTCACTCCGGAAGAGAACACAAAGTATGAAGACGGCTTGGCCAGGATACGCGACATACTGAAGAACCAGGGCAGGAAAAACAAGATCAGGGACGACCTGCGCGCCGTTGATGCCCTGGACAACGAGATAATGGACCTGAATGTAATGTATTGGGCGGCACGTATAGTTCTGGACAGGGACGTCACATACAATGAACTTGAGGAAAACTCACAGGACTGGGTTATGATGCCTCTGACAAAACTAAAATTCTTAGGGAAACTGCGGAGAATGATAGCCTCCGGGAAGGTCCGCCCTCTTGCGGTCAAAGAAAAACGGCAGCTCGACAAAGCGAACGAAAAGATACGCCGCATACTCGCTCCCGGTTCAGCGGATGAAAAACTGATCAGCCGATATCCCATTCAAGAATGTATCGAACATCACGGAAAGTATTGGGCATGGCGGATAAAGATAATCAAGGATGTAACGGCAGGGGAAATGAGGAAGAACGCATTGTCCGCATGGCCGGAACCGTTCGGCATAAAGGTCCTGGACAGTATGCATCGGCATCTGCGGGATAATGATATTTCTTCTTTTAAGGGAACGGCGGCCGACAACAAATACAAGATGGATGCCTGCATAGAAAAACTTAAACGTTACAGCCAGTCCGATGAATACAAAAAAACGCTTCTGAAAGGCACTTACTCTCTTACGTTTGGCGGCAAAGAACTCTCCGGAGATCTGGTCCTGGAAAATGGAAGCGAAAAAGATCTCCTTCTGGACGGGAAAATAGTAAAAGTAAAAATGTTCCGAATGGATGAGACCACATTAACGGTTGAGCTCGCCGTGTACATTAAGAACGCCTCAGGCGAACTCAAACTTTCCGCCAGGCCCAGGATCGTCGCCGTGAATGGGACGCAGGCTGTAATAGAGCTGACAGGCGCCGATAAAACCACCATGAAATTCAAGATAACGCCGGAAAAGCTGTAAAGCAAGTTTTCAGGCAGATTTTCCCCTCCCGGCAAAAAACCGGGCATTTCTTTGATGTTTTCGCAGGGATCCCCCACCCGGCCGGAGCCGGCTACTTATCGGGGTGGTATTTGTCGTGGGCGCGTTTGACGTCGCCTTTGTCCACGTGGGCGTAGATCTGGGTGGTGTTCAGGCTGGCGTGGCCCAGCATCTCCTGCACGGAGCGCAGGTCGGCCCCGCCCTGCACCAGGTGGCTGGCGAAGGTGTGGCGGAACAGGTGCGGGTGCGGCTTTA
>Ga0209000_1000719_pt1 | contig 26691 bp, 26 predicted proteins | sample RifGroD2_FD_183998 | JGI IMG/M metagenome (GOLD analysis project Ga0209000, IMG submission 183998) | Groundwater microbial communities from Rifle, Colorado, USA - Groundwater D2 (SPAdes) (version 2) | ecosystem: Environmental > Aquatic > Deep subsurface > Groundwater | place: Rifle, Colorado... | reverse complement strand
TTTTCTATTTATAGCTGAAAGGTATTCAGAAGTACATTAATTCTTGTTGAACCGCCGTATACGGAACCGTACGTACGGTGGTGTGAGAGGTCGGTAGGTGAATTAATCACCTACCTCCTACTCGATACCCGCCCAACGACGATTCTGCACTTTTTTTCGTTGTCGCCCCTCCAAGGAAGGGACCGAGAACAATCAAATAACGAAATTTGTTGAGTGGGTAAAAACCTGCTTAAATTTAAACAGTTCAAATTCCGAAACTTACGCCTGTATCTAGTGCAGCTTTTATTAGTGGGTTATCGGTAGTGACGAGCCGAAGTTTTGAGGCTACTTCTTCAAGTGGGATACTTACTATTCTATTGTTGCTGAGGCTGACCATTGTTCCGAACTGTTCTTTCTGGGCTAGATCAACTGCTCCGGTGCCGAACTCAGTGGCTAGTATTCTGTCATAAGCTGTAGGAGTGCCACCTCTTTGTACATGGCCTAGCACGGTGGCCCTGGCTTCGCTGTCTGTGGCATCTTCTAATTGTTGGGCCAGCAAATATGAAACGCCGCCGAGTCTTATAGGTTCCATGCTATCCTTGACTATTTTTCTTACAAAATATCCTTTTCCTTCTTCGTGAGCGCCTTCTGATACTACAACGATCGTGAACGTTTTCCCGGTGTTTTTTCTTTCTATAATTTTTTCTATAATTTTTTCCAGATTATATGGGAACTCAGGAAGCAGAATAATATCTCCACCACCGGCGAGACCGCTAGAGAGAGCTATCCACCCTGCATATCGTCCCATAACTTCTACGAGCATAATCCTATGATGGGCCTGTGCTGTCGTATGAATTCGGTCAATTGCCTCTGTTGCTATGGATACAGCTGTATCAAACCCGAATGTCTGGTCAGTGCCATAAAGATCATTATCAATTGTCTTTGGTATCCCGATTACCGGAAGGCCTTTTTTGAATAATTTGTATGCGATGCCTTGCGTACCATCTCCGCCAATTGTAATGAGAGTATCGATACCGAGATCACGGACATTTTTTATGGTTTGTTCTGATACGTCAACAGGTTCCAATGCCCCGGGTTTATAGTAGCTAAATGGATCTCCTTTGTTTGATGTGCCAAGGATCGTGCCGCCTCTGGTTATTATTCCTGATGCGCTTTTTTCTGATAGTTGAGTGTACCTGTTTTCTATAAGGCCAAGAAGTCCGTCATGAAATCCGAAAACTTCCCAGTTATGACAATAGATAGCTTTTTTTGCTATAGCTCGAATAACCGCATTAAGTCCGGGACAGTCTCCTCCAGCTGTTAGAATGCCGATCCTTTTTGTCATGTTCGCACTTCCTTTATGGTCAGGTGTATAGCAATGAATGCCTTTTTTAATAATTAGCTCTGTATTATGTAATAATATGCATACAAGCAATAATATTTTAACAACAATCTAAACATTAATTGTAACACGCCGTCAAGGATTAAATAGCTTTGTACTAATGGGATTCTTTATTTTCCAATTTCCACAAATATTCGTATACAATATCACTTATGACAAGCTGCGCTAGGTGAATAAATGTAGTAGTTATCGAGTCGTCATCAGGATTGTAGAGGATCGTAAACTTAAATGCTACGCCTAGATATGATTTGAATTTTTCAGTGAAGATAGCCTCTTCAAAATATTTTTTTGCCTTGGTTTTTTCAAGGTTAAGCTTGTATAGATTAGTATAAATTAATCGTAATAATATGTATTTTTCTTGTTCCTTTTTCTCTTCATTGTCTGTATTGAGTATCTTATGAGCCTGTGAGAGTATCTCCTCTTTTTTTATAAATGCGACATAATCAAATGGCATATTGGTTATATTGTAAAAAGAATAATTTTCTAGCGTTTCATTTAATAAGTGGTCCACCATTACTTGACCCATAATTTCCTCCTTTATTATTCCACTGTCTTTACTTATAATTATTATAATTTGGCTTGGAATAACTATGTTGTTAGTATAAGCCGGATATCTATTTATTTTCAAGATTTTTTTTAGATAATTAAATTCTTTTGAAATAAAAAAATAGAATATTTATTAATATTTCATATCGATAAAAATTGTTGCAACAATTCTGTTCTATTTACGATACATTAATAAGAACAACTATAACAACTCTTAGAGGTCTCTTAATAAAGAGGTAACTACAGTGATTACAGAAATTAATAGCCTAAATAATAGAATTAATTATAATCCAAACAGAACGTATGGACAGTTAACTCCTGCAAAAGATAACTCAAGGGCCAAACAGGAAGATACCGCTCGTACAGCAACTGAACAGGGATATATACAATCGTATACAGTTCATATCGATGATAACAAAAATCTTAAAATATTAGAATCAAATGAAAGCCCAGAATCCACTATAAAACCGGCCAGGATTGCACTGGACTCTACTTTGGTTGTTCAGTTTTTGCCGTTTGTTGCTATACAAGGTGTTGGTTCTAACAGTGTTGGCGGTGTAAGAACTCCCTATGGAAATGTAATTCACATATCAGCAGCTACCGTTAAAGATTCATCGAGTGCTGAGAGTTATGTTATTCAAGGTGATTCTGGAAATATTATTTATGTTAGCCCAAGTTCTCAAGATAATCGGATTAGTGTCGATCCACTTCGTACGCAATTAGAATCGAACTTTCTTTCTAACAAAGGGAACCCTAAATTATTGATTGCTTCCTTGATTAATAGTGCAAGAGGAATCGGAATCCAGGTACCGGATAAATTACTTTCAAAGCAAGAAACACTGGAGTTAATCGATAAAATGATGAAGAAGATTGATAAATTAACTGGTAGCAACTCTTCTAAGGATGAAGCAACGAAAGTCTTGAATTTAATATCAGAACTTATTTAACAATTAAATTATATGTTTGTTTTAATTCTTTTTTGTTACTTTTTGTACGAGTTCACTTAGTTTGTCTTTGTCAAAAGGTTTTCGAATATATCCCTTTGCACCATTTTTAATAGCAGTAATGACAGAGTCTTGTGATCCTTCCGTGCTCACAACTATGGCAGGTATTTGTTTTGACTTGAGCTCTGCATCGTTATTTATCTTGATCAATAAATCCAGCCCGCCCATGATCGGCATATTGAGATCGGTGATAATCAGGTCGAGGTTTTCTTTCCTGATAATATTTAATGCATTGATACCATTGTCTGCTTCGTATAAATAACCTATGCTTATTCCTGTTGCTATCAGCAGATTCTTTATTACTGTCCTCATCGAGCGAGAATCGTCAACTATGAGAAAGTTTAATCCTCCAGGGTTAAATAATGTCATATTTATGCCTTTCTGTAAAACTACTATTAAGTATAGCTTTTGACTGAAAAAAACTCAATTGCCTTGTTATATTTAAAGCTAATAAAGAGAACTGTCATTGTTTAATCTAATCAATGAATAGGCCTTAACAACTTCTTGTTTCCCCTTAAGCGTAAGCTCTTGGATGTCTCCGACTTCAATACTGTTCTTTGTCATCTGATATGTGGTATCAGCTATTAAACAGCCTTGCTCATTTGCTTGTTTTTGAAGCCTCTCGGCAATGTTTACCTTATCTCCAATCATTGTATAATCGAGGCGGTGTTTTTCGCAACCGATATTACCAAGGATTGCTTCTCCTGAATTAATTCCGATGCGGATTGAAATTGCTTCGAATGAACTTTGGTTGAATATTTCTAAGGCGTCGAGCATCGCAAGCGCTGATTTGACCGCATCCAGTGCGTCTTTTTTCTTGTCGCCGGAATCAAATCGCGCAACGATAGCATCTCCAATAAATTTATCGATTATCGCATCGTATTTTAAGAGAATATCTACCATGCTTTGGAAGTAGTTATTAAGTAATAAAACAATTTTTTGTGGATCAAGGCGTTCGCACTTGGTGGAGAATTCGCAAACGTCACTAAACAAGATCGTAATGAATTTTTCCTGCGGTTCGATATTTCTACCATGCTCGATCTGCTCTTGGACAGTAGCAAACGTATCCGCCGAAATATATTTAGCGAGTGTTTTTTGCTCTTTTTTCGTTTTGGCATCGCTGATCGCTTTTTTTATGGTTTTTTGCAGGTCTTGTGTGTTAAATGGTTTTGTTAAATAACCGGATACCTCAAGAAGCTCTGCTTTTTTCAGATCAGTTTCAGAGTTGCGGCTGCTGATCATTATGATAGGAATGTCTTTGGTTATATCATTGTTTTTCAGCTCACTGCAAAATCCCCATCCGTCCATCACCGGCATATCATAATCGGAAGTTATGATATCAGGTTTTTCTTTGAGGGCTACTTTTAATCCTTCTTCTCCATTTATCGCAGTTATAACAATAAAGCCCAACTGTTTGAACATTTTTGATATGAGGTTGCGAATAACGATGCTGTCATCAACGACTAAGGCTTTTTCTTTCCTCCCTCGAAGCGGAGAAATTATTGAGGCTATTTTTTTTAAATTATATTTCGATTCATATGGAGGCAAGAGAATTTCGTGTGCGCCTGCCTCAAAGCATTGCTCTACCGTTTTTGCATCGTTTTGAGGAGAAAGGATCGCTAACGGTATATGAAGGAACAGTTTAGAGCTTTTAATGGTTTTACAGAACTCATAGGCTGAGATATCATCGATTTCCAGATCACACAGTATCATGTCCGGGAATTGGTTTTTGGTTACTTCTATCCCTTTTTGTCCGCTTTTTGCTACTATCAGACTAAAGTTAGAACCCTTTAATGCGTGATAGAAATTAGAGCTTTCGTTTTCTTTTTTGCTCACAATGAGCAGCTTCTTCGGAAGATTCAGTGCATAACGGAGAATAGATTCCAGGTGTGTTTGGTTGAATGGGATAGGAAGGAATGCATCCGCACCTATCTGGTAAGCAAATTCGGCTCCTTCTATTCTCACGGCATTAACAATGATATAGGCTTCTCCAAGGGTTTCATCTTCTTTTAACTTCGTGATGAGGTTCTCTTCCGCTTCTTCTATTATGCTTGCTTGAAGAAAGATAATCGAGGGCTTCGCTTCTTTAAGTTCCTCCATAAGGTTAGAAAGATTTTTCATGACCACAGGTTCGATATTGATATCAAGGCAGGTATGACGTATAGTTTCGGTAATAACAATGCTGAGTGCAGCGATATAGGCTTTAACGGACATTTGTGTACCTCGAATAATAAAACTTGATTTTACTGTGAATCAGTAATATATATAATAATAGCAAAATATAAATTTTGATGTCAAAATAATCCATCAGACAGTGTCTAGCCCAGGTAACGCAGTTTAGAGCCTTAGTCCTGTGTAGAAAGCAATGGATAGTGGTGCTTGTCCACCATATACCTCGATAAGCTTTTTAGGCAGGATGCTGACTCCAATAGAGCTGCCAACCTGCCACTTCATATTATTCCACGTTATCACATCATACGCATATCCAAGGGTTGCTTTATGGACAATATAAACTTCCTCTGAACGTGGGTCTTCCGGCAGGAATAGCTCATCTTTTTCTACCCGCTCAACCCTGCCGAATATATAATGCCTTTGATTAAGTTGAGTTGTAGATTCAAGCAGAAACGCATCTGTATCACTTCCAGGGATTTTGTTGTTTCTACCCCAGGCAAATGTCGTCTGGATATTTCCTTGCTCTATTGGATAGTTATGGATGACAGAAAAAGTTGTGCGGTTGATATCTGTATCCGGCTCTAACTGCTCAGGTTTAGTAAGATGCCCGGTGCTAACTTGAAATGCCCATTGCGGTGATGGATTAAATGATAATCGTGTTGAATAAGAGTCAAGCCGGGGAGTTTCTATGTCCCAACGGTTTTCATCAGGCTCTTTCCCACGAAATGACGATACTTCAAGTTTGAGGCTATCAAGAATATATCCAAGAGTAATAACCCCGAAGGTGATATGTGTGGAGTCCAGCCAATGGTGAGATATCGGTGCTTCCGGTATATAGGTTCCGGAAAAACGGTCTACATAGACTGTAGGTCCTAATGCTGGCTCACCAACTGGTGCCAGGTACACAAAAATCGAGTTGTTTGATTGTAACTGTAAAGAATAGGTCAACGCTAACTCCATAAACAAATCATGAGGATGTTGCCGGTCAATAAGTGGAACTCTCCCATCTGGAGTTTCACCAGTCTGCAAGAGAAGAGGGTATCCTCCGGGCCCTTGAGTTGGGTCAAGGGAGAGCATCCCTTTGAACCCAAGTGTGCTACTGCCAGACATTTTATGTCCCATGAGCATGAACATGCTGGAGCTATATAGTTTTTGGTTTCCACGTTTACTCCCTTGATTTGTGTAGTTACCATTGCAGAATCCCATTATCATTAGATTCCAGGGATTATTCATCAGGTGATACCCGCTTATAGGCGTTGAGTCAGGCTGCCAGCTGGTACCGGAAGAATCCCGATCCGCCGGATATGCTCCAAACATACTCTGCCTCGCTGACATCCCAAGCATAGAAGGCATGTCTCCGGTATCATGCATTCCTTCATGTTGAGCATAAGAATTGGATGTTAATGTAATAATTATAAAAATAATAGACAAATAATGTTTCATGCGAATCCTCGGTGAACAGTCATAATAAAACGGTATTTGTCACATATTGCCGGGCTGTAATATAGGTAATATCCGCAGATTTGTAAAGCAGGCCTGAAATGCCTTAATTCACTAGTGTTGACAATCTCAAGTACTGAAGTAATATGCCCTCATAAATCAAGGAGGAACGTATGGCTGAGCACCAGCATGGAGAACACGATCAGCACATGCACCATGACATGAACCAGGGGATGAAAGACCGCCGGCAGGCGAACATGGGCCATACAGGAAGTGGGCATTCTCATCATGCCATGATGATTGCTGATTTTAAGAGACGCTTTTGGATCTCGTTAGTTATAACTATCCCGATTTTGATACTCTCTCCTGTTATTCAGCAGTTTCTCGGGGTGGGGACCTCGCTACGGTTTACGGGAGATATGTACCTCCTGTTCATTTTCTCATCTATAGTCTACTTTTATGGGGGATATCCCTTCTTGAAAGGTTTAATCGATGAAATAAAGATAAAGCAGCCAGGAATGATGACACTCGTGGCTGTGGCAATTACAACAGCCTATCTTTATAGCAGCGCAGTAGTTATGGGACTGATGGGTGAGGTGTTTTTCTGGGAACTGGCTACTCTGATAGATATTATGCTGCTTGGACACTGGCTGGAAATGAAATCAATTATGGGAGCATCCCGTGCTCTGGAAGAACTTGCACGGCTTATGCCATCTGATGCACATAAGGTCATGCCTGACGGAAGTACACGGGACGTACCTCTTAGTGAGCTAAAACTAGCAGACAAGGTCCTGGTAAAACCTGGGGAAAAGATACCGGCAGATGGCAGTGTCATCGAAGGAATAACTTCGGTTAATGAGTCTATGCTGACAGGTGAATCTAATCCGGTTAGTAAGGGCACCGGCGCTCAGGTTATTGGAGGGGCTGTGAATGGAGAAGGGTCTGTCACTATAGAAATACGGAAAACCGGAAAAGATTCTTTTCTTTCTCAAGTTATTAAGCTGGTAAACGAGGCGCAACAGAGCAAATCAAAGACACAAGACCTCGCTAACCGAGCAGCTATGTGGTTAACAATCATAGCTCTTGGAGGAGGACTTATTACGCTTCTGGTATGGACAATCTTAATAAAAATGAATTTTGGCTTTTCACTCGAAAGGACTGTTACGGTTATGGTAATTGCGTGTCCCCATGCGCTGGGACTTGCGGTACCTCTGGTTGTTGCTGCTTCCACGGCAATAGCTGCGCGGAATGGGCTGCTTATTAGAAATCGTATTGCATTCGAAAAAGCACGAAATATTGAGGCAATCATCTTTGATAAGACCGGGACCTTAACTCAGGGAAAATTTGGGGTAACCGATACTGTAGTCATAGATAAACGTTACACCGCGCAAGATATTCTGCAATATGCTGCTTCTGTTGAGTCACATTCCGAACACCCAATAGCCAAAGGAATAGTTACTGCTATTAAGGATATCCCAACCGTTGAAGGGTTTAAGTCAATACCGGGGAAAGGTGCTCAAGGTCGTGTACAAGGAAAAACGGTTCTGGTCGTTAGTCCGGGGTATCTCAGAGAGAACAACCTGAAAGTAGATGCTCCTCAGATAGAAAAACTAACACAACAAGGAAAAACAGTGGTTTTTGTTATCATGGAGGAGAAGGTCGCAGGAGCTATAGCGTTAGCTGATATTATCCGGCCTGAGTCAAAGCAAGCCGTCACGGAACTCAAGAGAATGGGAATCCGCTGCCTGATGCTTACAGGAGATAACAGACAGGTAGCCAAATGGGTGGCTGAAGAGATCGGTCTCGATGAATATTTTGCTGAAGTTCTTCCACAGGATAAAGCCTCTAAAGTCAAAGAAATTCAACAAAGAGGACTAACGGTGGCTATGACCGGTGATGGAGTAAATGATGCTCCGGCGCTTGCACAGGCAGATGTCGGGATCGCTATTGGGGCGGGTACGGATGTTGCAGCAGAGACAGCAGATATTATTCTTGTACGTAGTAATCCGTTAGATGCTGTGGCTATTCTTGGTCTTGCACGTATGACCTATTCAAAAATGGTCCAGAACCTTCTATGGGCCACAGGGTATAACGTATTCGCTATACCGTTAGCAGCGGGGGTGCTGTATCGGTATGGTATTTTACTGACTCCTGCAATGGGTGCGGTGTTGATGTCAGTAAGTACCATCATTGTAGCTATCAACGCTACCCTTTTTAAAATGCCGGGCAGTCAAGTATGAAAAGGAGGTTGTTATGAAAACTCTGTTGTTTTTTCTGGTGTTACTACAAATTAGTAGTGCAACATATGCTCAAGGTCATGATTGTGGAATGATGGGATATTCTGGCATGGGGATGGCAGGAATGGGACTATTAAGTCTTCTTTACTTTGCTATTGCTTCTTTTCTCTTTGCTGTTATTTTCTGGCTCGTTTATAACTGGTTGGTAAAAGATAAAAAAATATAAAGGAGGAGCATGTTATGAAAAAAGGAATCAAATACTTATTAATATTAACATTAATAACAATGTCTATGTCGTATGTTGGGTATGCACAAGAGCACCAGCATCAGGCAACGGCAAATAGCACACAAGGCAGCTCATCAATGCAAGGCCGGAAAATGATGGGTGGTATGGGGATGATGTCCAGCGGGAATATGATGCAGGGCGATATGAAGGAAATGATGCATTCGATGATGCTTCAGGGGCCAAATAACGCAAAAATGTTAGGAGACTTCAAAACTCCGATCACTAAAGATGAGGGACTGGAAATTGCAAGGAGATATGTACTCTATAGTCGTAGTCAGTATCTTCAAGTGGGGGAGATTAAAGATAATCCTGACAGCTTTGACGTTCAGATAATTACAAAGAAGGAAAATGCAGTGGCAGCAGTATTGCATATAGATAAGAAAACGGGGTTTATATCAAAAGACTAATACCGAAATGTAGTTTTTGATGGCTGTTCGAACTCGCACTGTTATTATAAAAAAATATACTCTCGGTAAAATAATCATCAAAACTATTTTACCGGGAGTATAAAAAGAAACCTTATTTATTCTTTAACGATGAGGGCGCCATGCATATCTCCATGCTCTGACCCACAGTAAGTATTGCAATGGAAATGAAAACTGCCGGCTTTATTAGCAACGAATTCAACGAACTTTTCTTTATTTAAAGGCAAGTCCAAGTTGATTTTATAATCTTTAATTTTTATCCCATGGTCGCCCTGGCTACTTTTTGCGATCAGCCTTACTTTTTCCCCTTTTTTAACAACAATGGGATTAGGTTTGAATCCGTAATCAAATGCATTGACTGTGACTACCCGTACATTATTGCTGACTATCCCGGAATAGGTTGCTTTTGCTGGCGAAGCGGATTGCATGTGTTGATGGTCCATTTCTTTTTGGTTGCCCGATGCAAATGCAATAGAGACGAATAGTCCTAATATCGCTATGACGATATAAATTTTTTTCATAAGTGTTCCCCGATAATTCTTAATTAATACCATATCTCCAGACAAGGCGTGATGCTATTATGCAGCACATTTCTGCGAGTGTCAATTCAAGCATCGCAAGGGGTGCAGACGTATATTCTACATGCTTATTAGATGTATTCTCTACTGCATATAACAGAAAATACAGTTAGATGTGTTTTCCTTGCTATAATTAAATAAAAACTATAAAAAAGGACATTATGAGTAAATTAAATTGTTGGGAATTTAAAAACTGTGGAAGAGAGCCGGGTGGATGCAGAGTAGAAAACCTGGGAGTTTGTAGTGCAGCATTGGAATCCAGAATAAATAGTATTCATGATGGCCAAAACGGAGGAAGGGCTTGCTGGGCGGTTGCAGGGACATTATGTGGTGGCAAGGTGCAGGGAACTTCAGCGGCAAAGCTTCTTAGTTGTCTTGAATGTGATTTTTTTAAAAAAGTTCGCCAGGAAGAAAAAAGAAATTATTTTCCAGCTTATAAAATACATAAAATACTGGAGAATACGTATAAGAAGTAAAATATCCTTAAAAAAAATCACCGCGTAACTTTTCTGTAATCTCGTTCGTCTTTCTCTATATATGTGTTGCGGGTAGGCTATCTGCAAAAATTATTTACAAAGGAGTAAGTGATCTATGAAAAAGAAAATGAGAGACTCCTGCGAAAGCATGGATTGCTCAAAATGAGTATTTGAATTAAGTTAAACCTGACAGATTCCCTGACAGGTTAAAATAAAAGGAGGGGTTTTTATGAAGAAGAGATTAATGTTTTCAATTGTAAGTATTTTGATACTGGCACTGCTTTCAGGTTGCGGGTTAAAAGGTGCAGGCTATAAAGTCGAACAACAGGCAGGTCAATATTCAGTTTCTTTTACACTCGCGGGCAAGCCCGCAGTAGGTGATAATTATGCAACAGTAATTATTAAGGACGCAAGCGGAGCAGTAGTTAGTAATGCGCAGGTACAAATAGATTATACAATGCCAGCCATGCCGGGTATGCCAGCTATGAATTATAATGCAGTAGCCCCACTAACCGGTAATGAATATACCGCGACGATTAACCTTCCGATGAGTGGTTCATGGAACATTGTAGTTAAATTCGCAGTCGGTGGACAAACTCAGAAAATTAATTTCAGCATAGATGCAAGGTAACATGACGATGGGTAGGGAACGGTCGTGACCGTTCCCTACAAAAAAAGGAATTAATAATGTTTAATAATCAAAAAAAATCCCTATATATGGTAATTGTTTTGTTTCAATTGCTGACAATAATACCGGTGCATGCAGAAACACCAGGCATTCAGGCTTTAATTAAAGAGGCGATAAACAACAATCCGGAGATACAAGCCCTGGAACTCAAAACAAAAGCCGCCGGACTACGTATCTCCCAGGAAAAAAGCCTTCCTGATCCCATGTTTATGATCGGGTATCAGAATGAAGGATTCAAAGAGCTGAATCTTGGAACTGCGCCTGATTCGGAGCTGATGTTTTCTCTATCGCAGACGTTCATCGCGTGGGGAATCACAGAGCTGAAAGGGCGGATGGCAGAAGTTGAACGTCAGTCTTTTGAATATTCCCTTGATAACCTGAGATTACAAACGGCAACTAACCTTACAGAGCTTTATTTTGATCTTTTTCTTGTAAATAAACAGATGGAGATCATTCAAAGCAAAAAAGATCTATTTGCAAAAATAGAACAACTCGCACTGTCCAGGTATGCATCGAATGCCGGCAAACAGGAAGAAGTTCTAATGGCCCAAGTGGAACAATATATGTTACAGGAACAACTCGAGATGTTAACCCAGGCCAACCAGGCAAAAAATGCCATGCTACAGGCAGCACTAGGTAGGGATAATACAACAGATAACATTATTTCAGTGCCGGTAGATATAACTGCAGTCAACGAGAGCGAAGAAAATCTTATGCAGCAAGCATTCTCAAATGCCCCGATGCTCAAAGAAAAACAAAGTATGGTTGAGTTTGGGTTGCTTAAAGCGGAAATGAGCCGCAGGGATTACTACGCAGATTTTACAGTTAATGCCGGCTATGTTTATAAGGGATCGATGGACCCCATGTGGAACCTGTCAGTCGCGTTCCCGCTTCCATTGTACGCAAACAATAAACAGGACGCGGCCGTAAAAGAGACAGGGCTGGATGTGGAAAGAGCAAAAAAAGAATATGATGCTGCCCGGATTATGATCAGGGCTGGAATTAAAGATAATATGTCAATGATCACCGCTTCGGAAAAACTGATGATCCTTTATAAAAAGGGATTAATACCGAAGAACCGGCAGAGTTTTGACTTGATGCTGTCCGGTTACAGCACAGGGATGACTGACGCCATAACTATTATTTCTACACTCAAAAGACAAAAAGATTACGAGGAACAATACTGGGTACAGTTTGTTCAGCACGAAAAAGCTATCGCTAAAATAAAAGAATTAGCTGGATTATTATAATTGCTGAGGAGGTATGTAAATATGCTAACCAAGAGAAGAAGCCCTTATATAGCGATAGGCGTTTTTGCTATTATTTTAATAGTAATATCGGCTTTTTATTTGCTGAGTAATATGGGCAGCAATAAAACAGCCGATAGACAGAAAAACACTTCTTCTCAGCAGGATATGCCTGGAATGCCCGGCATGAAAGCGGAAGGGAATCAGAATAGCGCGCCGAAAGCCTCGGAGGCCCCGGCAGGACATCAGCATGGGATACCGCAAACATCCCAGCCGATAGAAGGTATGACCGAAGTCCCGACAATAGAGGTACCAACAGATAAGCAGCAGCTTATCGGGGTCCGTACAGTTACCGTTGACATGAAAACCGTCACGAAAACCATTAGGGCAACCGGCAGAATTGAATATAATGAACAGAAGCGATATGTTGTTAATTCCAGGTTTGAAGGATGGCTGGAGAGATTAAATGCTAATTTTACCGGAAAATATATCAGAAGAGGTGACCCGATCGCAGAGATCTATAGCCCGGAACTACTGTCAGCGCAACAAGAGTATCTGAATTTGTTAAAGTGGCAACCGCAAAGCTCACCTTCATCAAATACCTATAGCGATAAAATTGACAGCATGATTACAAATGACACTCAGTCTGTGCTGCAAGCCGCTAAACAAAAATTGCGGCTCTTGGACATTTCAGACAGCCAGATAGAAGAGATTGCCCGCACCGGTGTACCAAGGCGCACTCTAACACTTTTCAGCCCGGTATCAGGTTATATTGCAGGAAAAAATATGTACCAGGGCCAGAAATTCATGGCTGGCGAAACTATAGTAGAACTTGCAGATTTGAGTACCGTCTGGCTTGTAGCTGATATTTATGCCGATTCTATCCCTGATATACGAGTCGGCCAAATGGCTGCAATCGATCTAATCTATTTCCCCGGCAGAATTTATAATTCATCAATTGATTATGTATACCCCACACTGGCTCAAGATACGAGGACTTTAAAGGTGCGGTTTACGATTCCTAATCCTGATATGCAATTAAAGCCGCAGATGTATTGTGATGTAACTTTAAAAGTAACCCTTGGCAGTAAGCTTGTTGTCCCGGAAGAAGCTGTAATCGATAGTGGAACTACGCAGCTTGTGTATGTCGATAAAGGTCAGGGGATATTTGAGCCCCGCAAAGTAATTCCCGGTGTCAAATCAGATGGGATGGTTGAAATACTGGAAGGACTTAAGGTCGGAGACAAAGTAGTCGACCATGCCACTTTTCTGCTGGATTCTGAAGCCAGGCTTAAAGGGGTCGTGCAATAATGATAGCAAAAATAATAGAATTTAGTGCCAAAAACAGGTTTATTGTTTTTTTATTTGTTTTCTTCCTGATCTTATGGGGATTTTGGACGATCAAGAGAATGCCGCTGGATGCACTCCCTGATCTTAGTGATACTCAGGTCATTGTCTATACTGATTGGGCAGGACGAAGCCCCGATCTGGTGGAGAGCCAGATCACCTATCCAATAACCTCCACACTTCTGGCTGCACCAAAAGTCCAGGCTGTCAGAGGGTACTCGTTTCTTGGCAGTTCATTTATATATGTAATTTTTAAAGAAGGAACAGATATTTACTGGGCCAGAAGCCGGGTCCTTGAGTACCTGCAAACCGTTAAAAGCAAAATTCCTCAGGAAGTTAATCCTGTGCTTGGCCCTGATGCCACCAGCCTTGGCTGGGGATTCTCCTATGCTCTGGTTGATAAAACAGGTAAATATAACCTGGCTGAGCTCAGGAGCATGCAGGACTATAAACTTAAGCTTGCATTGGAGAGTGTCCCGGGTGTATCTCAGGTTGCCAGTGTTGGAGGATTTGTAAAGCAATACCAGATTACAATCGATCCCCAAAAGCTCACTGCTTATAACATTCCTTTAAGCACCATTATGGAGGCCTTGAAAAAGAACAATAACGATGTTGAAGGCCGTGTAATGGAAATGTCCGGGCGGGAATATATGATACGTGGCCTTGGATATCTAAAAGGTGTCAACGATATTGGCAAAATTGCAGTTGGTTCCAGTAACGGCACACCTATATACCTGAGTGATGTTGCAGGTATTGCCCTCGGGCCTGAGATCAGGCGGGGAGTTACCGAACTCAACGGAGAAGGAGAAGCTCCGGCAGGAATAGTTATTGTACGTTTCGGAGAAAATGTCCTGAACGTAATTGAGCGGGTAAAAGAAAAAATAAAGAACGATATAGCGCCATCACTGCCAAAAGGCGTAGAAGTCGTAACAACCTATGATAGAAGCGACCTTATTCACAGGTCAATTGATACGCTTAAAGATGAAATTATCAAACTTTCAATTGCTGTGAGTATAGTCTGTTTAGTATTTCTGTTGCATCTACCCAGCGCACTGGTAATTATTCTGACATTACCTATTGCCATTATCATATCCTTTATTTTGATGTTCTATATGAACGTAACCTCTAATGTTATGAGCCTCAGTGGTATTGCTATTGCAATCGGTGCCATGGTCGATGCTTCTATTATTATGGTTGAAAATGCACACAAACGGCTGGAGGAATGGGAACACGGGGGCAAGGTTGGCGACAGGAATCAGGTCATTATTGATGCCGCTAAAGAAGTCGGGCCGTCGCTCTTCTTTTCTCTGCTTGTTATCACCGTGGGATTTTTGCCTGTATTTACTCTTGAGGCCCAGTCAGGAAGGCTTTTTAAGCCACTGGCATATACAAAGACCTTCGCGATGTTGTTCTCATCATTTCTGGCTGTAACTCTGACCCCTGTGCTTATGACATTATTAATCAAGGGGAAAATCATACCGGAGGAGAAAAACCCGATCACAACGGCACTTCATCATATCTATGAACCGGCAGTAAAATTCTGCCTGAAATATAAAAGCTCAGTTATTGTTGCTGCTCTTATAATTATAGCTGTTACAGCGTTTCCTTTCCTCAAGCTGGGCACCGAGTTCATGCCTCCGCTTTATGAAGGAAGCTATCTATATATGCCTGTAACTGCACCGGCATTATCAATCCCCGAAGCAGGAAAAATATTACATCTGCAAGATAAGTTGCTCAAAAAGATCCCTGAGGTCGCACAAGTATTTGGTAAAGCGGGCCGAGCTGAGACTCCAACCGATCCTGCCCCGCCCGAGATGTTTGAAACTGTTGTCAATTTGAAGCCGGAGTCAGAGTGGCGGACTGGAATGACCGTGGACAAACTGGTCAATGAAATGAACACGGCAGTGAGCCTGCCTGGAGTTGCTAATTCCTTCACGATGCCAATTAAGGCCAGGATAGATATGTTAGCTACCGGTATCAGAACGCGGCTTGGGATCAAGATCATGGGCGCGGACCTCAACGTTATTGAAAAGTTGGGAATGGAAATAGAAAACACTCTCAAAACCGTTCCGGGAACAAGAAGCGTTTATGCTGAACGGGTCAGTACCGGATACTTTCTTGATATTAAAGTTAACCGGGACGCAATTGCCCGTTACGGGTTATCTGTTGCTGATGTTGAAGAAGTTATTCAATCATTACTAGGCGGAATGAATCTAACTGTTACCGTTGAAGGCAGGGAGCGTTATCCGGTAAATCTAAGATATGCGCGTGATTTCAGAGATGATATCGAACGGATCAAGAATATGCTGGTTCCGGTTATGCAGCGCAGTACGCCAGCTCAAGGTTCCGGCATGGGGATCAGCAATGCCACCCTTAATCAACCCAATAATCTCTTGCAGGTACCACTAAGCGAGATCGCGGATGTTCAGATCGTTAAAGGCGCTAACTCTATTAAGAGTGAAGCGGGACAGCTTGCTGCCTATGTTTATATTGATACAAATATCAAAGATCTTGGCGGATATGTAGAAAAAGCCAAAGCAAGGCTAAGTCAGCTAAAAATCCCTGAAGGATACTATACCGTGTGGAGCGGAGAATTTGAGTATATGGAAAGTACTCATAAAAAATTGATGGTAATGATACCGCTCACGCTTTTTATTATCTTTGTTTTGATATTTCTTAATACAAAGAGTTTAACAAAAACAATCATTGTACTTTTGGCTGTACCGTTCTCGCTTGTCGGGTCTTTCTGGTTGCTTTATCTGCTAGGGTACAATCTCAGCATCGCTGTATGGGTAGGTATAATCGCGATGGCAGGCCTTGATGCCGAAACCGGCATTGTCATGCTGCTCTATCTTGATATTGCTTATAATGATTGGAAGAAGGATGGACGGCTTAACACTAAGAAGGACCTGCACGAAGCTATTATGTATGGTGCGGTTAAGCGAATACGGCCAAAAGTTATGACTGTTAGCGTTATTATGGCTGGGCTACTTCCTATCCTCTTTAGTTCTGGCACAGGTGCAGACATCATGAAAAGGATCGCAGCTCCTATGGTAGGCGGAGTCGTTACCTCGACGATCCTGGAACTATTGATCTATCCAGCTATCTATATGATCTGGAAAGGCCGGAAACTTCCTGATTAATTATCAAAGTTTCACCTTCTTCGACCGGAATCCTGGCAGGTTAGAAGTTTAAAATTGTCCTGTTGATAAGAGAACCAGCGTACAGGCTTCCATACATTCTATCCCGCTGATCTTGAGTCTGGTTTTGATTTCCCGTGATTCGGTTCCGGGGTTAAAGATAACTCGTCTGGGACTTAGCTTAATAATATCCTCAATCATTGGGAGAAGGAGGGTAGGGTTGATATAGAGAGTGAGTGTGTCAATTTCGTCTTTGATATCTTGAAGCCGGGAAACAACAGCAATTCCGTCGATCTCTTTATATTTCGGATGGACAGGAATAATTGTATAGCCATTTGATTTTAGCCGTTGTAATGCCATATAAGAATAACGGCCGGGTTTATTGCTGGCGCCTAATATGACGATGTTTTTCTGCTTATTTATCATAATAATAACGGGACCTTTTCAAAAAGTAAATAATAGTTAACTCTATTATAGACTTAATTTTAGAAAGTTATACTAGATTATATTTTCCGGCTCTGCTTTAACCCGGACAGTTTTTTGCGTTTTCAAAGAGAATTTGAAAATAGTCATCCGGGATTAACTGATCTTATTCTGTAATAAGCTTTCTAATAACGGTTTTACTGGTGTTGTAGCAATTTTGGACGATATATCTGAAATGCCGTAAGGGACTATGAGGTTGTCATTATGAATAAGCGCTCCGCAAGAATACAGGACATTGGGTACATAACCTTCTCTTTCTTGTTCGTTAGGGCTTAGCAACGGTGTTTTTAGCTGTGCAATGATTTTGGATGGGTTGTGAAGATCAAGAAGCTCAACGCCGATGCAGTACTTTCTCATTGGACCTACGCCATGAGTCAGTAACAGCCAGCCTTCCTCGGTTTCAATTGGAGACCCGCAGTTTCCAATTTGTATCAATTCCCATACTTTGGTCGGGGATTTGATCATGACCGGATTATCCCAGTAATAGATATTATCGGAAAAGAGAATGAACAGGTTTTCATTATCCTGTCTTGAAATCATAGCATATTTGCCATTTACTTTTCTCGGAAAAAGCGCCATTCCTTTATTCTGGGAAGCGGGACCGTTGAGTGTATTTATTCTAAAGGTGCAGAAATCTTTTGTTTCAATCATCTGTGGTAAGATTGTAAATCCATTATATGCAGTATAAGGAGCATAATAGGTAACTTCTCCTTTTTCATCGACAAACCGTACAAACCTGGCGTCTTCGATGCCCTTGGTTTCATTTGCTGTAACCGGGAATATTACCCTCTCGGATAACGAGTAATCAGGATCAAAAGAAATCTCATAATTCGATCTGGCAAACCATAAGAGTGTTTCGATGGATTTTGCTTGTATTGTGGTAAGTTCCTGTTTTGTTACATCGTCAATATATGCAAATAGTTCTTGCAGTGTGAACGTATTTGGCAGGGGTGCAAGCTGGTCATGGAATATCTCTTGCAATATATCGTAGACTGAAAGTTCTTTTAATTTTGATATAAATGATTCCTTATCATAACTGATGCGAATCCTTTTTGCAGCTGCAACAAACCGGCTCACACCATGCATGACAACTTCTCCTTCTTGATTGATTGTTCCACTCCTGAACTCGATAGATGAGATATGTCCTTCCCCGGTAGCTCTAAGACTGATAATTATGTTGAGTTCTCCCGGCTTCAGGTTGTCCTGGTCGGGATGTACAACTATCGAGGGATTAAAGAGAGCCGCTGACTCAATAGAAAATTCCATCGTGAAATATGACCCGATTAACAGCTTTCTATTCCCGGAAATATATTTGGTATTCGAAATGAGCTGCTCGATTTTAGAATAGTTGTGCATAAGCGAGTCCTCGAATCCTTTGTGACGGTGGGCGAACTCAGTAAAGACTTCTTCGAGCTTTGCTTCGACTTCTGATTCACTTAATTTCAAAATCCTTTCTATGATGCCTTTCTGCCGGGATTCATCACCCATATGAAAGAACCTTGTTATTACTCTCGTGCTTGTTGGAACGAAAGTGGCGGTTTGTTTATAGATAGGAATATTCATTTATTTAAACACCTCGGAAAATTATTTTTGGAATTGAGCACTCGTTAAATAACGATATGTTTCGATTATTGAGCAGTCGGGAAGACGGGTGTATTATAGCATGATAAATAGTTTTGAAGAGGTCTGATTTTAAACGTTTTAAAGTTTGATATTTTATTGTAATTACAGTAAAAAATGATTGATGTTTTTGTGAATAATATTGATCTGTTTATATCTTTTATACGTGATGTGTATTAAAGCGTTGCTATGGAGGCAAAATATGTTTTTTAAATATACGATTTATTTATTTTAAAAACTTGATTATTTAAGAATGTTTGAAATTAATTGTAATAGATAAAGATAAAAATTAGCTGGAAATTAGTGATTTATGATATCGTATTCAGATAATATATAGTAAAAATATGTTTTCAAAATGTTATTTTTATGGTTAAATTAATATAGTAGCATTATAATTAATAATCAAACTGAAAAAATAAAAGGACTGAGATGATGAGGCAGTTAATATTTGTTGATGATAATGTAACATTGGTTCGTGTAATGGGAAAAGCATTGTCAACTAATTATCAAGTAAAGACCTTTATCCACCCTCGTGAAGCGCTTGTGTATATGGAAGATAATAATTCCGAGCTGGATGTTATTATCAGTGACTTCAAAATGCCGGGAATGAATGGGTTTGAAGTGCTGGCAAAGGCGAAAATGTTGAAACCAGAAACAATCAGGATACTTTTAACCGGATATGCTGAAGAAGGCATTCTCGAAAATAAAGAGTTGTTCTGCGATGCCATTCTGGATAAGAATATCTGTAAGAGTACACAGGATATCGTCAATGTTATTGATAAACTAACATTAAAAAAACAAGAAACTCCTTAAATATTGTCCTTCGTATCAAATTCCTTTGTTGTTTCTTCCTATTGAGAATAAAATGGAAAACATTGAAGTTATAGATTATTCCGGAGAAAGTACCGGTGAAGTAAAAACGCGTAAGGCTATTCACAAAGATGGTGACTGGCATAGAACTGTTCACGTCTGGATTCTCAACGCAAACTGCCAACTCCTGTTGCAAAGAAGGCATCCTGGAAAACATTCTCATCCTGATACCTGGGATATTTCGAGCGCCGGGCATATTACTGCCGGAGATGGTAGCCTGAATACCGCAATAAAGGAAGTAAAAGAAGAATTAGGGATAGAGCTTCGCGAGGATGAATTGGAATATTTATTTACGGTGAAACAAACCGATGTTATGTCACACGGATTTGTCGATAACGAATTCAATGACGTATATCTGGTTGAAAAAGATATAAAACTTTCTAAAGTGCGCTGTCAAAAAGAAGAAGTTACTGCCGTTAAATATAGTGATTTTTTTGAACTTGAGAATTATATTAATAATCACGATCCCGAGTACGTTCCCCACGACGGGGAATACCAACTGTTATTTGAGTTGCTTCATAATAGATACGATGAAAAACTTAAGTCTTAATATTTATTTGAACTATCCGTAAAAAGCTTTCGGAGTAATGTATCTTCAGGGAATCCGAATTGCCCGGAGATGTCATTGCAGGCATAGACAATTGTAGAAGGTAAGCCTATGATGCCGGCAGCTAATGAGAGGGGCAATTATATGAAAATAAAAAATATAGCAATAATAGGATTAGTTGTTACTGTTGCGATGTTTACTATGGCACTAACTGAAAAGCCGAATTCTTCCAATGCTTCAAAATCCAAACAGGTAGCAACGGGGTTTGATAGATTTAATCTTACTAACGCTGAAGGTACGGGTAAACAGAATGTCGGGGCTCTCATTTCCGGTAAGGCAGCGATTATCAACATTTGGGCTACATGGTGTCCTCCCTGTCGTGCCGAAATCCCGGACCTGGTTGAGGTTTACAATAAATATAAGAATAAAAACGTTGTTATTGTCGGAATCTCCGTTGATAGCGATAGTTCTAGCGTCAAAGCATTTGTCAAAGAAAATAAGATAACATATCCGCTACTCATGGATGATGGAAGCATTTCTGAAGAGTTCGGTGTGCGTGGTATCCCAACGACTCTCTTTGTTAACCGGAAGGGACGTGTCATAAATAAAAAAGTTGGTTACGCTGACAAGCAGTTCTTTACGTCACAAGTGGAAGAAATGCTCAAGGAATAACAGGCTCAGAGCTTCTAGTAATTTTAACGGTTTGTGCTAAAATTACCACTCGAAAAAGAGATAATCTTATAGTCAAATTAAAGACAATATAAGTAACAGTAGCAAATTTTGATTGCGTTTTGTATTGTCTGCCATAAAGGCCTGGTTAATGACCGGGATATTTATCACAAAATAATCCATATTTATTGTATTTCATCAATACCATAGCGATTCTCATTTTGACATAGGTGATGATTAGTCCTGTGGAGTGAGATCATTGCTTATTATTAATACTGCATGTTCCATATGTTCATATTCGATTACTGATTGGTTATAGGAGTAGATAATAGCCCGTGCGAAACAAAATAAAAAAGAAGGCAACATGAAAATTGTACATTTGATTACTTCGTTTCAACTGGGTGGCGCTGAAAAAGTGGCAATAGACTTGTCCCTTAAGCTCAAAGATCTGAACCATGAATGTATTATCGTTGCTGTTATGAAAAATCACACAGCTTTCGGGCAAACGCTTAAAAGTACCTTGAAAAAAAATAATATAAGTTTCCACGAGCTGGGCGTTAACAATTATTTTTTGAGTATAATCTCTGTTCCTTTGCAGTTGTTATCATTGCTTCGCAAGCTCAGTCCTGACATTGTTCACTCACACACAGAATTTCCTGATTTTATCCTGGCAAGCACACTTCGATTGAACAAACTTATGGGGGACAAAAAAATTTCTGTTGTCAGGACAATTCACAACACCGTGTTATGGCCAAAACGCAAACTATTTGCCAGAGTGACCGAAAAAATGTTCGTGAACGATGGCATAATTTTTGTTTCCAAAGGCGCGCAAAAAGCCTATTCTGATTTACGGAACAAACTGAGCCTGAGCATCAGTAAAAATGCAGCGCTTATTTATAACGGGATTGATGTGAAAGCCATAGAAAAATATGATAATCATACAAGTACTGAAGATATTGGCATTATCCTTGATAGCAATTATGTCAATTTTTGCTTTGCCGGCAGACTAATTGAACAGAAAGGCTTCGATGTCCTTGTAAAAGCCGTGAAACAGCTTCCGGCAAAATATCTTAAGAAAATCAGGCTCTACGTATTTGGAGCAGGCAAGCTTATTTCTTTACAGCACTATATCAAAGCGCACAATCTTCCTATCATTATTCATGACCCTGTTAATGACGTGCATAAATATTTCTCTCATTTCGACTATATTATTATGCCATCGCGATTTGAAGGCCTTGGTATGGTGTCTATTGAGTCTTTGGGTGCAGGAGTACCGCTGCTTGCTTCGAATGCCGAAGGACTCGTTGAGGCCCTCCCGGCAGATTGGCCATTAATTGTGCAGAATGAATCTGCATATGATCTTACAGCTATGATAAGAAACGTTATAGATGGTCTCTATGATCGGGAAATGCTGGCTAAAATGGGGAAACAGTTTATTAAAAGTAATTTTGATTTAAACAAATCTGTGAAACAATACGAAAAATTTTATTCTCAATATCTCAAAATGCGTAGCTGAATATACAAAATGTAAATGTTCGTATAAGAAAAAAAGCTAATTGTTAAAAAAAATTATCTTTTTCATTATGAGATATACAACCTGGAGATAAACGAAGGGAGAAGAAGCTATGGTCATAAGTAAAAAAAATATTAGAATAGCTGAAGTGATTAAAGCATTAGGTCATGCTGTAAGATTCCAGATTCTGGCAGAATTATTAAAAGTTGAAAATGATTGTAATGTATCAACTATCCAGAAGATACTCAAGGTGCCGCAATCAGCATTATCACAGCATTTGACATTGCTGAAAAATAAAGGGTTCTTAAATTCCAGAAGCTATGGCGTGGAGCGATATTATTTTATCAAAGATGCAAAAATAAAGACGTATATTCGAAATCTCCTTGCATCGTGAAATTACGTGGGGGCGCACCAATGTGTGCGCCCCTACATCGTTGTGATGCCGATACCCTTGAAACCCTCTATTAATTCCGTTTAATAAGATTGATTGATGTTTTACCAGGCATTGCTGCGTGGATGCTGTCTATTGTATTGGGGATTAATTGGCATTCCGTATTTCCGTACGGGCGCGCCGCTGGCACGCCCTAATTGCTTCGAACCACGACATATTTATTGCATAGGGCGTATCACCGACACGCCCCTACAACAAATCGATAAAACGAAAATGAAACCAGGATAACGATATGAACACAACCTATAATCCCGCAATTCACCATCGGCGATCAATCCGCTTACGGAATTATGATTACGGCCAGTTCGGATATTATTATGTCACGATATGTATCCATGAAAAACGTCATTTGTTGGGAGAAATTGTTGATTCACAGATGCATTTATCGGAGATGGGGGCAATTGTAGAACTGGAATGGAAGCGATCGGAAGTAATTCGTAACGAAATAATAATCCATGATTTTGTTGTTATGCCGAATCATCTTCATGGGATCGTGCAAATAAATTGTGATTCCGTAGGGGCGAAGGGCCCTTCGCCCGTACATGATAGCCAAATTTGTATGAAACCACGATCATTATCATCATTGATTTCAGGGTTCAAAGCTGCCGTGACAACGCAATGCCGCCAGTCCGGCCACCCCGAATTCGCCTGGCATCGTGGCTACCATGAACGGATCGTCCGAAATGTCGACGAATTGTTCCAAGTTCGCCAATACATCCGCGCCAACCCAATGGAATGGGCAATTGCCGAGGAAAATGGGATGTGTTGTGGGTGAACGGCATGGGCATATGCATATGGTACCTGATATTCATGTAAGGGCGAACGGCCGTTCGCCCCTACAATATGGCCCATCAAAAAAATAATATATCAAAAACACCCTGCAATAATGAATTAATAATTAACGATATATAAATATCCAAAAAAGGAGAAGTAAAGAATATGAATAAAAAACTGAGTAAGACCATGATCAGAATATTGGGACTGTTTTGTGTGCTGATGGTAGTGGGGATGATGACGGGGTGTAGTGCTCCGATCAAGGAAACGAGTTATGAATACAAGTTCCCGGCGTGGACCCATGACGGGAAGATATTGGCGATTAAGCGGACAATCGTCACCTGGCGTAGCGGAGGCGGGTACGATGGGACTAATGAATATGACCTGGTGGTATTTAATGACGACGGCAGCAACGAACGCAAGATAACCACTGTGCCATCAGATGCCGGGTTTATCTCCTGTTCCACCAGCGGCAACTATATCGGCTATGCCGTCGATAACTATATCCGGGTAATCGATTGGGCAGGGAATGTAAGTTTTAATATATCGACTGGTAGAGATAGTGTGTCTCAACGCTTTGATTGGTCACCAAATGAAAAGAGCATCGTATATCATAATATTGCTCCATTATATGTTTATAATACTGTAAGTGCTACCAGTATATATATTGCAAATAATTCAGCGTATGCATCTTGGAAATATAATAACAATTTTGTTTTTGAAAAGTATCCTATGTTAGTTTTTTCTGATAAAGATGGAAATATAACAAGTACTAATTTTAATATTGATAACTATATATATCCTCAGTATGTAAATGATCAGAATAAGGTCACTTTTTTCGATAACAAGGGAAAGATATTTTTCTACGATATTAATACGACTTTATTGACTTCTGCAAATATTGGGCTTTTAAATGCCGAATCATATATATCAGTTAATAGTGCTGTTACAAAAATAACGTATGGCAAATCAGATAAATATATCCATGTTCTGAACATTGATGGGAGCAATAACAAACAGATTAAATGAAGAAGTTATTATTAATTCTATTACTGCTGCTGTTAAAAAATACTGCTTGGTCAGATCAGAAGACTAAGAAGTTAAAAGCTGCTGCCAATTATCAATTTATCTTGGTACACGGGGTTTCCTCTTGGGATCAAGAGTGGTACAACGATGGTGTTTTCAAACTATTGCAAGAGGATATGGGTATTCCTGCTGCTAATGTGCATGCGTATTCAGCCAACTTCAAGGAACAATCAGGATTTGTGAATGCTAGGGAAGTAGGAGATCGGAGTTATGCTGGGCCAAGAAAAGAGTTCCGTCACTCAGCAATAAATAAAGATGATACCCCTGATTGTGACAAGAGCGAAAAATTTAGTATTTCTTGGATTGATAAAGCTAAGTTGGATTATAAGAATTATTATGAAGCCACTCCGATAGAATTAGATGGGAAAACATATAGCAAGGATTTTGTAGAAAAACGACTCCCCACTGCCAACATCCCTAGTGAGGTATTTTTCATAACGCACAGTTATGGTAACGCGGCGGTGCGAGGATATTTGTGCAGTGGTGGATTCCCGCGTGGTGGGAAAAACGATGTATACACCTCTCCTTTATTACCAAATCAGGCTGTTAATATCTATACAGGCACTGAGATCACTGATCCTGATTATCAGAATAGGTTCGTTAATAACATTTTTTATCAAGACGATGTGACCAAGGTAGTCTTTTTAGCTCCACCTTTTACCGGGTCGGATATGGCTTTTTTAGCTAGTATCAAGGCAATTTTTTTATTTCTCATGCAAAACGGTAAGCAGATGGGTGCTGGAGTTTATGCGATGCCATTGATAGCAGACCTTTTTAGTTTGCATGACGACGGTAAGTTTGGAACACTGGAGTATTTACAGAAGTTTGATAAGTTAATAAAACTGGTAACCGAATTCAAGAAACAGACGGGTATCGGTACCGGGAATTCTTTAGATATTTTCAATAATACAAACGACTCGATTGAGATACTGGCACCTGCGCTGAGAGAAAACCAGAAAGAGTATCTCAAGTTCGAAGCGATGCTTGACGCTTGTAATATGATCAATGAATCAAACCAGTTCAGAATATTGCCGGAACAGTATTCTATGATGCTGAAAGATTACGCCTTTAAGCGAGTCGTCTATTCGGTTGCCAAGGATAATTCCGGATGGAATAATAAAGCATTTTCATTGTTTGGAAGTGATTTTTTTTCTGCCTAGTTTAGATGAAATATTAGCAGTAAGACATCCGGCGTTTACCGATCTATTACCAGGCTCTCAGGCGATTTGGAAATACTCCCATGCAGATATGTTGCCACAATTTAAGCGACCAATATTGCGGGTCGGATATTCTGCCGGAATGCCTGTTAATTCAGCGCAAAATGCAATGGAAACAACGGCCTGGAGGGCAGGGTCCAACTATGCAGTACCTTGGTTAGCAAAATTATTTCCCGGCGCCAATATAAATGATAAAGAACAGACATCAATCAGGGAATGTCTCCCGATGCTGGCAAACCCTAAGTATCATTCTCTTTCAACTTCTACAGCTAAACAGTTGTCTCTTTGGGCAACATCATACCTGACATTGGGAATACCCGAATATCCGCAGATGAATTTGTCGGATATGGGGGGTAATTGTGGAACTGGAATGGAAGCGATCGGAAGTAATTCGTAACGAAATAATAATCCATGATTTTGTTGTTATGCCGAATCATCTTCATGGGATCGTGCAAATAAATTGTGATTCCGTAGGGGCGAAGGGCCCTTCGCCC
>Ga0209000_1000718_pt1 | contig 26747 bp, 27 predicted proteins | sample RifGroD2_FD_183998 | JGI IMG/M metagenome (GOLD analysis project Ga0209000, IMG submission 183998) | Groundwater microbial communities from Rifle, Colorado, USA - Groundwater D2 (SPAdes) (version 2) | ecosystem: Environmental > Aquatic > Deep subsurface > Groundwater | place: Rifle, Colorado... | reverse complement strand
CCCCTCTTGCAGGACTGAAAATCGCCGTCACGCGGCCGCGCGATCAGGCTGCGCCACTGGCGCGGCGCATCGAGCAGGCGGGCGGCATCCCGCTGCTGTTCCCGCTGCTGGATATCGCGCCTGTCGCCGACCAGTCTGCTTTGCACGAACAGATTTTCCGTCTCGCCCAATTCGACCTCGCCATTTTCATCAGCCCGAACGCCGTGCAGTGCGGTATGGCGGCAATCCGCGCCGCCCTCTCCCCCAACCCCTCTCCCGCAAGCGGGAGAGGGGTGCGCGATAGCGCGGGAGAGGGTAAGGTTTTAATTTTGCCGCCTGCCCTGAAAATTGCTACCGTCGGGCAGGGCAGCGCGAAAGCGTTGCACGAGCTGGGCATCGCCGAGGTCATCGCTCCCGCCGAGCATTTCGACAGCGAAGGCCTGCTGGCCCTGCCGGAATTGCAGAATGTCGCCGGATGGCGCGTGCTGATTCTTCGCGGTGACGGAGGTCGCGAGCTGCTGGGTGATACGCTCAGGGCGCGCGGTGCGACGGTGGAATATGCCGCCTGTTACCGGCGCAGCAAGCCGCAGCAGGATATTGCCGCGCTGCTCGATGCCGTGCCGGACGCGCTGACGGTGACCAGCAGCGAGGCGCTGGGTTACCTGTGGCAGATGCTGGATGATGCACAGCGCGATCAGCTATGCGGCATCCCGTTGTTCGTGCCGCATCAGCGCATCGCCGATCTGGCGCAGCGGCAAGGTTGGCGGCAGGTGCGGCTGGCCGATGCGGGAGATGACGGATTGCTGTCGGCTTTGATAGCATGGGCGCAGCGGAGGACGGCAGGTTAAGGCGAAAGCCCCCTTGTGGGGCGCTGCGCCCGCGACTGATGGGAGCGCCGACGTCCTCGTCGGCAAGGATGTTTACCTATGCCGACGAGGACGTCGGCGTTCCCAGTCCATGGCACAATAAAAAAATGTGTCGCGTTGCTCGATCCACCGCTGGCGGTCATCCGTGTTACAGGAAAGGTATTGAATGAACGAACAGACTCCGCAACCGGATAACGACAGGCAGGAAACCTTGCCGGAACCGCTGCGCCCGGTGCACAAAAATCCGGTCGCCGCAGCGCTCGCGCGCATCAGCCTCACGCAGATGACGCTGGCGGTGCTGGTGGTGATCTTCCTGTGGCAATGGTTCGACGGGCATCTCGCGATCGGCGACATGCAGCAGCAACTGGCGAAGAAAATCGCCGAAATGGATGGCTCCAGCAAGGCCAACCAGATGTTGCTGATGCAAAGCCAGGGCGAAGTGCGCGAACTGTCCGCCACAGTAGCGGTGCTGGAGGCGCATTATGCCGAGGCGCAAAACCAGCGCGCCGCGCTGGAGGCCTTGTATAACGACCTGTCGGTCAGCCGCGACGAAACCGCGCTGGCGGAAGTCGAGCAGATGCTGCTGATCGCCGGACAGCAATTGCAACTGTCGGCCAACGTCAAGGCTGCGCTGATCGCCATGCAGAATGCCGACGTCCGTTTGCAGCGCATGGACCGGCCTTCGTTCAACGGGCTGCGCAAGGCCATCGGCCAGGACATGGACAAGCTGCGCGCCTTGCCCAGCGTGGACATTACCGGCATCAATCTCCAGCTCGACAGCCTGATCGCCGCCGTGGACGAATTGCCGCTGGTCTACCAGCAGCGCGTCGCGAAGAGGGAAGAAGCCGCGCAGGCAGCTGCGCCGAAGGATGAAACAACCTGGCAGAAGCTGCTGCGCGAAATCTGGCAGGACGTGAAACAACTGGTGCGCATCGAAGATACCGGCAAGGCCGAGATTCCGCTGCTGCCGCCCGACCAGGAGTTTTTCCTGCGCGAAAACCTCAAGCTGCGCCTGCTGTCGGCGCGCCTCGCGTTGCTGTCACGCGACGAGGACGGCTTCAGGCAGGAACTGAAAACCGCGCAGTGAAAACCGCGCAGCAATGGACGGCGCGCTATTTCGACGGAAAATCGAGCGAGGGCATGCGGATGCTGGACGGGCTGAAGAAGATTGCCGCCTCCCCCGTCAGCATCGAATTGCCGGACGTCAGCCCGAGCCTGCAGGCCGTGCGCAATTACCGCCTGATGCACGAGCATGCGGCAGAGCGCAACCTGCCCAGGAAACCGGCGAAATGAAATATCTGCTCTGGACACTGCTGCTGTTCGCCGCCGCCGCCGCGCTGGTGACGGCTTCGCATAATCCGGGCTACGTGCTGCTGGTGTATCCGCCGTACCGCATCGAGCTGTCGCTCACGCTGTTTCTCGTCCTGCTCGCGCTCGCGTTCGCATCAGGCTATGGAGTGGTGCGCCTGACGGCCGCCGCGCTGCAACTGCCGGCGTATGTGCGGCAATTCCGCCTGGGGCGCGCGCAAACCAAGGCGCGCGAGTTGCTGGACGATGCGCTCAATGCGTTCTTCGCGGGGCATTATGCTGCGGCGGAAAAAGCTTCTGCGCGTGCGATGGAATTGGGCGATACCTCCGCCCTGCACCCTATCATCGCGGCGCGTTCCGCGCATGAATTGCATGAATACGAGAAACGCGACGCCTACCTGTCCGCCGCCGAAGGCAAGACGGCCGGCGATGCCACCATGCGCCTGATGGCCACCGCCAAATTCATGCTCGACCAGCGCGACCCGCGCGGCGCGCTGCATGCGCTGCAGGAATTGCGCGACAACGGCGTCAAGGGACACCCCGGCGTATTGTCGCTGGAGCTCAAGGCGCAGCAACAGGCGGGCAACTGGGATGAGGTGCTGAACCTGCTCGAGCAGTTGGAGAAGCGCGATGCAATCGACGTGACGGCGGCGGCGCAACTGCGCCAGCAGGCCTGGCTGGAAAAGATCCGCCAGCAGGAAGATTTGACGGGGTTGACCGATTGCATGACCAACATCCCCGCCGATTTCAAGCGGCGCGGCAAAATTGCCGCAACGGCAGCGCGCGCGCTGTCCCGGTTCGGCGGCTGCCAGCTCGCGCAGCAATTGCTCTCCGACAGCCTGAATGCGCAGTGGGACAGCGAACTGGTCGCGCTGTACGGCGATTGCCAATCCGGCGATGTAATCGAACAGATCAGGCAGGCCGAGAAATGGCTCAACCAGCATAAGGACGACGCCGGCCTGCTGCTCGCGCTCGGCAAGCTGTGCCTGCACCAGAAGCTATGGGGCAAGGCGCAAAGCTATCTGGAAGCCAGCATCAGCGTGTCCCCCAGCCACGCGGCTTACCATGCGCTGGGGCAGCTTGCGGAACGATCGAACAAGACCGACGAGGCGCTCAAGTATTACCAGCAGGCTGCCGAGATGAAGGCTGGCGGCGAATAGAACCGCGCGGGATTTCAGTAAGGGCGCGATTAACCAGCCCCTTACTCATCGTTCTTTGATGGGTTAGTGGAATGGCTATGCAACGCTATCGCGCCCCTACATTAGAACGGGCTCTTGTATGCCTGGAACGGGCTGTTGAACTCCGGCGTCGGGGCGAACGCATTCGAGAGGAACGATTCATCCGGCAAGCCGCGCTGCGCGGTGAAGTCGCGGCGCGCGGCATCCACCATGGCCGGCGTGCCGCAGGCGTAGATTTCATGGCCGGACAGATCGCTGAAGTCATCCAGCACCGCCTGATGAACCAGCCCGGCTCTGCCTTCCCAGTGATCTTCCGGCAAGGCTGCGGAAAGCACCGGAGTGAATTTGATGCCGCTGCTCTCCCATTGCCTTACCTCCTCCAGCATGTATAAATCGGCCGGTCGGCGCCCTCCCCAGTAGAAATGCATGGGGCGCTGCAGGCCGATATGCAGCGCATATTCGATGATCGCCTTGACCGGCGCGAAACCGGTGCCATCGGCGACGAAAATGACCGGCTTGTCCGAGCCTTCGCGCAACCGGAATTCGCCGAGCGGGCCCTTGAAACGCAGGATGTCGCGCTCTTTCATTTCGTTGAACACATACTGCGTGAAAGCTCCGCCCTCGACCTTGCGGATATGCAGCTCGAGGAATTCGCCGTTATGCGGCGCGTTGGCCAGCGAGAAATTGCGCGGCTTCTGGTCTTTCGGCAGGAGAGAGATGTATTGCCCGGCCGCGAAGCGCAATCGTTCGCCCATGGGCAGTTCGAGTTGCAGCGCCATCACGTCATCCGCCAGCCGGGTCATCTTGCGCACGCGGCAGGGCAGGATTCTTACCGGGATGTCGCTGATCTTGCCGGCTGTTTGGCATTCGATCACCAGATCCGATTTCGGTCTGGCGCAACAGAACAATGTCATGCCCGCCGCTTTGTCCATATCCGTCAGTGCGCTGCCCAGATGGTTGCCGTGATCCATCTGCCCCTCCATGACCTTGCCCTTGCATACGCCGCATGCGCCTTCGCGGCAGCTATACGGCAGGGTGTAGCCATGCCTGAGCGCGGCTTCAAGGATGGTTTCCTGCTCTTCGATGGGGAAATGGTAGCCGTTCGGCTGGATAGTGGTTTGAAAGGTCATGATGAAACTGCCAAGGCGTCCGTAAATATAAATTCCAAGGCATAATTATGCCATGAAACGCTTGCTGATCATCGGCTGCGGAGACGTGGCGATGCGCGCCATTCCTTTGCTGACGCGCCGCTACCGGGTATTTGCGCTGGTGCGCAATCCGGCCTATCGTGAAAAATTGCGCGCGCTCGGCGTGCTGCCGATTTCCGGTGATCTGGATGATCGCTCCAGCCTCGCGCGCATCGCGGGGCTGGCGGATGCCGTGCTGCACTTCGCCCCGCCTGCGAATAACGGCGCACGCGACACGCGCACCCGCCACCTGTTGGCCGCGCTGTCGCGCGGAGCATTGCCGACGCAGCTGGTGTACATCGGCACCACTGGCGTATATGGCGATTGCGGCGGTGCAATCGTGAGCGAATCGCGGCCGCTTCATCCGCAAACGGCGCGCGCACAGCGCCGTGCCGATGCCGAAAGGCGAATTCGCAACTGGGCAAAACGCAATCATGTGAAAGCCAGCATCCTGCGTGTGCCGGGCATTTATGCCGCCGATCGCCTGCCGCTAGCCCGCTTGCAGCAGGGCTTGCCGTGCATTATCGACAGCGAGGACGGTTATACCAATCACATCCACGCCGACGATCTGGCGCGCATCGCCGCAGCGGCACTGCGTTATGGAAAAGCGTGCCGCGTGTACCACGCCAGCGATGACAGCCAGTTGAAGATGGGCGAATACTTCGATGCCGTGGCGGATGCACTTGGCTTGCCGCACCCGTCGCGCGTCAGCCGCGCCGAGGCGCAGCGCGTGCTGCCGGAAACGCTGCTATCGTTCATCAACGAATCGCGGCGGCTGACCAATCAGCGCATGAAGCGGGAATTGAGAGTGCGACTGCATTATCCGGCGGTAGCGGATATGCTGGCTACAATCAAATATCCCTGAATTTGCTCAACGCCGCCTTATGAACCGAACGCGCCGGTCACTGCGACGGGCGGCGGTTGTTTTTTAGGTTTCTTCTGTTCCTTGTTTTTCCGTTGCTGCCCTTTAGCCATGATCGTTCTCCTTGTGTTGTTGCATGCGCATAATAATACGAACGGATAATCTCGGTGTGTTTTCCTCGGCGGAATGGTTTGAGTGGCCGTCTGCTTCAGGGTATGGGAGTTCAAACACCCTTAATAACCTGCCGCCATCCGGATCATTTTAACGGGCAGATTCAGTGTTCTCTTATAAATTACCTTGACGGCACCAGCCAATTAGGCGTAAAAGGCTTCCAGGTATTTGATTCAAAGTTTTTGCAGTGCTGGTTTTTCCATGTGCAATCTTCGATTCAGATAGTTTTGCGGGAGTTTTTCCCGTTTTTTAATAAGGAAGTAATCACATGGCAACCGGTACAGTTAAATGGTTCAACGACGCAAAGGGTTTTGGTTTTGTCACTCCCGATGACGGCAGCGAAGATTTGTTCGCGCACTTTTCAGCAATCAACATGAACGGCTTCAAGTCGCTCCAGGAAGGCCAAAAAGTCAGCTTTGAAGTGACACAAGGCCCAAAGGGTAAGCAAGCTTCAAATATTCAGGCTGGTTAATCAGTTCCTGAGTTGGTAAAAAAGCCCGGCACGAAAGTGCCGGGCTTTTTGTTTGCCGGCAAGAAGGGCCCGGAGGAAAGCGGCCGCTTCCTCCATGGGCGCTATGCCTTGAAGCCGTTGCTTAACGCGATGAGCTGATCCAGCTTGGCTTTCGCCGCTCCGCTGGCAATTGCCCGATCGGCCTTTGCGACACCCTCCTTGAGCGTGGCAGCCAGCCCCGCCACGTAAATCGCCGCACCGGCATTCAGTTGCACGATGTCGCGCGGTGCGCCGACTTCGTTGTTCAGCACGTCCAATAATTTTTCGCACGCCTCGTCGGCATTGGCGACGCGCAGCAGATTGACCGGCGCGCTGGTCAGGCCGAAGTCGCTCGGGTGTACGGTGTATTCGCGCACCTTGCCGTCTTTCAGTTCCGCGACATAAGTGCCTTCGCTGACTGCGACATAAGTGCCTTCGCTGATGGAAATCTCATCCATGCCGTCCGCGCCGTGTACCACCAGCACATGGCGGCTGCCGAGTTCACCGAGCACCTGCGCGAGTTTGGCGGTAAGCGATTGATGGAACACGCCGAGCACCTGGTTCTGCGCGCCCGCCGGGTTGGTCAGCGGCCCGAGCAGGTTGAACAGCGTGCGCACGCCGAGTTCGCGGCGTACCGGCGCGGCATGTTTCATCGCGCTGTGGTGATGGGGCGCGAACATGAAACCGACGCCGATGCTGTCCACGCATTGCGCGACCTGTTCCGGCGTCAGGCTCACGTTCACGCCGAGTTTCTCCAGCACATCCGCGCTGCCGCAGGTGCTGGAAACCGAGCGCCCGCCGTGCTTGGCGACATGCGCGCCGGCCGCCGCTGCGACAAAGGCGCTGGCGGTGGAGATGTTGAAGGTCTGCGCGCCGTCGCCGCCGGTGCCGCAGGTGTCGACCAGGTGCGCGGTATTCTTCACGCTGACCTTGGTGGACAGCTCGCGCATCACCGCCGCCGCCGCCGCGATCTCGGTCACGGTTTCGCCCTTCACGCGCAGCGCGATCAGCACCGCGGCGATTTGCGCCGGCGTGAGCTGCCCGCCCATGATGTGCTGCATCAGTTCGCGCATCTCGGCGAACGGCAGGTCGTGGCGCTCTATCAGTTTTGTTAATGTTTGAGAATAATTCATAGGCTAGCTCCTTGGGGTTCGTCATTCCCGCGTAGGCGGGAATCCAGCGCTTCTATTTGTCATGCTTTTCGATTTTGTCCCCGCGTTGCGGGGAGTTGTTTGATTGACTGGATTCCCGCCTGCGCGGGAATGATGGTCAAAAGAATTGTCATTTCGCTCCGTTCAAAAAATTCTTCAGCATGTCGTGCCCGTGTTCGGTCAGGATGGATTCCGGATGGAACTGCACGCCGTGCACCGCCAGCGTCTTGTGGCGCACGCCCATGATCTCGCCGTCGTCGCTCCAGGCGGTGATCTCCAGGCAATCCGGCAGGGTCGCGCGCTCGATCACCAGCGAGTGGTAGCGCGTCGCGGTGAACGGGTTCGGCAGGCCGGTGAACACGCTGGTGTTGTTGTGATGAATCAATGAGGTCTTGCCGTGCATCAGCATTTTGGCGTGGACGATGTTGCCGCCGAAGGCCTGGCCGATGCTCTGATGGCCGAGGCATACGCCGAGAATCGGAATCTTGCCGGCGAACTGCCTGATCGCTTCAACCGACACACCCGCCTCGTTCGGCGTGCACGGGCCGGGCGACACCACGATATGCTGCGGGTTCATGGTTGCGATCTGCGCGACCGTGACTTCATCGTTGCGGCGCACCACCACATCCGCGCCGAGTTCGGCGAAATACTGCACCAGGTTGTAGGTGAAGGAATCGTAGTTGTCGATCATCAAAAGCATGGCTGTTCCAATCTATTCATCGTTTGTGCGCATCATACTCAACGCCACCGCTTCGGCAACCCGGATGCCGTCCACCGCCGCGGAAAGTATCCCGCCCGCATAACCCGCGCCTTCGCCGGCGGGATACAAGCCTCGGGTATTGATGCTTTGCAGATCGCCGTCATGGCGCTTGATGCGTATCGGCGAAGAGGTGCGCGTCTCCACGCCGGTCAGCACCGCATCGGGCAGGTCGAATCCCCTGATCTGTTTCGCGAAGGCAGGTAAGGCTTCGCGGATCGCCGCGATCGCATAGTCCGGCAGGGCGCTGCTCAGGTCGCACAAATGCACACCAGGAGTATAGGAAGGCTGCACCGTTCCGAATTCGGTGGAAGGCCTACCCGCCAGAAAATCGCCGACCAGTTGGCCTGGAGCCTGATAGTTTCCGCCGCCCAGTTCGAAGGCGCGCGACTCCCAGTGGCGCTGGAATTCCATTCCTGCGAGCGGGCTGTGTGGATTGTTTGGGTCGGGGGGATAATCCTCAGGCGTGACGCCCACGACTATCCCTGCGTTGGCGTTGCGCTCGTTGCGCGAATACTGGCTCATGCCGTTGGTGACCACTCGCCCCGCTTCCGAGGTCGCGGCGACCACCGTGCCGCCGGGGCACATGCAGAAGCTGTACACTGAACGCCCGTTGCTGGCGTGATGCACCAGCTTGTAGTCCGCCGCGCCGAGCTGCGGGTTGCCCGCGTTGCCGCCGTAGCGCGCGCGGTCGATCAGCGACTGCGGATGCTCGATGCGCAAGCCGATCGAGAACGGCTTGGCTTCGATAAATACGCCGCGCTTGTGGATCATCTCGAAGGTGTCGCGCGCGCTGTGCCCGACCGCCAGCACCAGATGGTTCGTGGCAATATGCTCGCCACCGGCGAGCACCACACCAGTGACTTGCCCTTCGGCGATTTCGATGTCGTCCACGCGGCTCTGGAAACGTATCTCGCCGCCCAGCGACTGGATCGTCTCGCGCATCTTCTCCACCATGCCCACGAGGCGGAACGTGCCGATATGCGGCTTGCTCACATACAGGATTTCTTCCGGCGCGCCCGCCTTGACGAATTCCTCCAGCACTTTTCTGCCCAGGTGTTTTGGATCCTTGATCTGGCTGTGCAGCTTGCCGTCGGAGAACGTGCCGGCGCCGCCTTCACCGAACTGCACGTTCGATTCCGGGTTGAGCATACCCTGACGCCACAGGCCGAAAGTATCTTTGGTTCGTTCGCGCACCGCCTTGCCGCGCTCCAGGATCAGCGGGCGGAACCCCATCTGCGCGAGGATCAGACCGGCGAACAGGCCGGCCGGCCCCATGCCGATCACGATTGGCCGCGAGGTTAGATTCTGCGGAGCCTGTGCGACGAAATGGTAACTGGTGTCCGGTGCGATGCTGACATGCGGATCGTTGTTGAAGCGTTCCAGAATCGCCGTTTCATCGCGCACTGCCACATCCAGCGTGCAGGTGAACTGGATATTGCTTTTCTTGCGCGCATCCACGCCGCGCTTGAAAACGACGTAGCTGATCAGTTCATCGTCAGCAATGCCCAGACGTTTGATGATAGCAGTCCTGATTTCGCCTTCGGCATGAATTAACGGCAGTTTGATTTCGGTGAGCCGGAGCATCGCTACTCCAGGCCGCTATCCAGCCCCGCCAGCACCATCTCCGCCGCGCGTAACACGGCGCGTGCCTTGTTCTGCGTCTCCATCCATTCGCTGTCCGGCACCGAGTCGGCGACGATGCCCGCGCCCGCCTGCACATAGAGCATGTTGTCTTTCACCACGGCGGTGCGCAGCGCGATCGCCAGATCCATGTCGCCGTTGAAGCCGAGGTAGCCGACCGCACCCGCATAGATGCCGCGCTTGCTCGGTTCCAGTTCGTCGATGATTTCCATCGCGCGCACTTTCGCCGCGCCGCTGACGGTGCCGGCAGGAAAGGTAGCCTTGAGCACGTCTATCGCATTCAGGCCGGGCTTGAGCGCGGCCTCGACGTTGGAGACGATATGCATCACATGCGAGTAGCGTTCGATGATCATTTTCTCGGTGAGCCTCACCGTGCCGTTCTGCGCGACGCGCCCGATGTCGTTGCGCCCGAGGTCGATCAGCATCAGGTGCTCGGCCAGCTCCTTCGGGTCGGCCAGCAGTTCCTCTGCGAGTTCGGCGTCCTCCTGCAGCGTCTTGCCGCGCGGCCGGGTTCCGGCGATCGGGCGCACCGTGACGGTGTCGCGTTCCAGACGCACCAGAATTTCCGGCGACGCACCGACCACATGATGATCGCCCATGTCGTAATAGAACATGTACGGCGAGGGATTGACGCTGCGCAGCGCGCGATACAGCGACAACGGCGCTGCGGGGAAGGGTTGCGCCATGCGTTGCGACAGCACCACCTGCATGATGTCGCCATCGAATATATATTGCTTGGCTTTGACGACCGCGTCCTTGAACGCGGCTTCGCCGAATTCGGATCTGGCTTCGCCGCCGTGCATCGGCGGCGCGTGTGGAATGTCCACCGGCTGGCGCAGCCGTTGTGTCAGTTCATGCAGGCGCTGCTTTGCCAGCGCGTAAGCATCGGCCTGTTCCGGGTTGGCATACACGATGAAGGTGAGTTTGCCGGTGAGGTTGTCCACCACCGCCAGTTGCTCGGTGAGCATCAGCAGGATGTCGGGTGTGCCTATTGTGTCCGGCTTGTTTGTCCTGGCCAGACGCGGCTCGATGTAGCGGATCGTGTCGTAGCCGAAATACCCTGCCAGCCCGCCGCAGAAGCGCGGCAGATCGGGCAGCGACGCAACCTTGAAACGCGTCTGGTATTCGCGGATGAAATCCAGCGGATTATCGACTTCGTGCGTGGTCTCAGTATCTTGGTGCGTCAAGGTAACTTGCCTGCCGCGCACCGTGATGCGCGTATCGGCGGGCAGGCCGATGAAGGAATAACGCCCGAAGCGCTCGCCGCCCTGCACCGATTCCAGCAGGTAGGAATACGGCTTGTTGGCAAGTTTGATATACAGCGACAGCGGCGTATCCAGATCGGCAAAGGTTCCGCATACCAGCGGGATGCGGTTATAGCCTTGCTGTGCCAGCGTATTGAATTCCTGTTCGGTGATGGGGTGCAACATGAAAAACCTCCGTGATTTCGTAGGTCGGGTTAGCGGTTTTTTTGCGTAACCCGACGAATTTTTACGCATGAGCGTCGGGTTACGCTACGCTAACCCGACCTACTGACTCACCATCGCCAAACAGCGATTTTCAAATAGCGGAGGTTGTTCATGTTCAAACGCGCTTGATAAGCGGCAATGCGGCGGAAAGATTATTTATCACCGCGTCCAGATCCAGGCCGTCCACCGGTTCGCCGTGATTGTAACCGTACGGCACGCAGAACACCGGGCAACCGGCGGCGCGCGCGGCGAGTGTGTCGTTCAGCGAATCGCCGATCAGCAGCAGTTGTTCGACCGGTACGCCGAAAAATTTTGCGGCATGCAGCAGCGGCAGCGGATGCGGCTTCTTTTCCGGCAGCGTGTCGCCGGATACGACGATCTCGAAATACTTTGCCAGGCCGGTGCCTTCCAGCAGCGGGCCGGTGAATCGCGCCGCCTTGTTGGTGATGCAGCCCAGGCGGAAACCCGCCGCACGCATGGCTTCCAGACCTTCGATTGCGCCATCGTACGGCTTGCTGCCCAGCAGCAATTCAGAGTAATGCTTGTCGAAAATCGGCAGGGCATGTTCATACAGTGCGGCATCCGGAGTGGCGTGCATCTCTCCGGTCAGTGCGCGCTTCACCAGCCAGCCGACGCCGTTGCCGATGTAGCTCGCCAGCAACTCCTGCGACACCGGCGTGTAATCCATTTCGCGCAGCATGCGGTTGGCCGCCTCAGTCAATTGCGGCGCGGAGTGCAGCAATGTGCCATCGAGGTCGACGACGATGGCCGAAACGCTAATCGGGAAATGCACCGGCTGCATTTTTATTGCTTCACTTTGGCGAGCTCGGCACGCAACGCGGCGATCACGCTGTCATAGCGGTGCTTGTCGCTGTCTTTTCCTGCGCCGAACACTGCAGAACCGGCTACGAAGGTATCCACGCCCGCTTCGGCCACTTCGCGGATGTTCGCCGGGCCCACGCCGCCGTCGATCTCCAGGCGGCAGTTGTAGCCACCAGCGGCGATCATCTTGCGCACCTTGCGCGCCTTGTCCAGCACATGCGGAATGAATTTCTGCCCGCCGAAGCCGGGGTTCACCGACATCAGCAGCACCATGTCCAGCTTGGGCAGGGTATATTCCAGAATTTCCAGCGGGGTGGCCGGGTTGAACACCAGCCCGGCCTTGCAGCCGCTTTCCTTAATCAGGCCGATGGTGCGGTCGATATGCTCGGAGGCCTCCGGGTGGAAGGTGATGTAAGTCGCGCCTGCCTTGGCGAAATCGGGAATGATGCGGTCCACCGGCTTGACCATCAGGTGCACGTCGATCGGAGCGGTCACGCCATGCTTGCGCAACGCTTCGCATACCAGCGGGCCGATGGTCAGGTTCGGCACGTAATGGTTGTCCATCACGTCGAAGTGCACGATGTCCGCGCCGGAAGCGAGAACATTATCGACCTCCTCACCCAGCTTGGCGAAATTGGCGGAAAGAATGCTCGGTGCGATTTGATACATGATGTGACCCTTCAACGTAAGCAGATATTTGAGGCGCGTATTCTAACCGAATACCTTGTGAGGTGGCTGGCGGTGGAGCTATGCTTGTACCAAACTTCTCGCTCGAATGAAGCTGAGCCTGCATCGGGGCTATGTAGTGGTGGAGGTGAGCGGAATCGAACCGCTGGCCTTCTGATTGCGAACCAGACGCTCTCCCAACTGAGCTACACCCCCACGGCGACCAAATGCTAAACAGAAATCTGCCGTTTGGGAAGCGGTAATCCGGTTGCCCGGTAGAAGTTGCCCAGATCGGCCAGGCCGTCGAACACCGCAGCAGCGCCCGAAAAATCCTGGCCGCGCGTATAGCGGTTGAGGATGACGAAAGTCTTGATGCCTGCTTCAAGGCTGGAGCGCAGGCCGTTTTCGGAGTCTTCCAGCGCGATGCAGTCGGTGGCGGGCAGGCCCAGTTTTGCCAGCACCCAGAAGTAAATATCCGGCGCGGGTTTCTTGTGCGGCACGATGTCGCCGCAGCCGATCGCTTCGAAACAGCTCTCGCCGTCCGCGCCCAGCCCTTGCTGCAACAGCGTGGCGACATTTTCCGGCGAGGTGGTGGTGGCGATGGCGAGACGGATGCCGCCGTTGCGCGCATCGGTTATGAGTTGTTTGATGCCGGGGCGCAACGGGATACGGCCTTCGCGCAGCATGGCGGTGTAATGCGCGGTCTTCACCTTGTGCAGATGTTTGACGAATTCTTCAAAATCTTCGGGCTTGGCAAAACCGGTTAAAAAACTTTCGACGTAGTATTCGATGCGCTCCTTGCCGCCGGTCACCTTGAGCAACTGGTCGTACAGTGCGGCATCCCAGTTCCAGTCGAGCCCGCATTCCGCAAAGGCCCTGTTGAACGACTGGCGGTGCCCGTCCTCGGTATCGGCGAGCGTGCCGTCCACGTCGAATATGATGGCTTGGATAGTCATGGCTAAGCGAATATGATTGATAAGTAAAGAGGCAGTATTAGCCACGGATTAACACGGATGGTCACGGATAAGTGCGGGGTTTCATCCGTGTTAATCCGTGGCCAAAGGCTGGTTTGTTAGCGGCCCATGCCCGGCAACATGCCCTTCATGCCGCGCATCATCTTTGCCATGCCGCCGCCCTTGCCGAACATTTTCATCATTTTCTGGGTTTGCTCGAACTGGTTGAGCAGTTGGTTGACATGCATCACCTGCACCCCCGCCCCGGTGGCGATACGCCGTTTGCGCGAGGCCTTGATGAGTTCCGGCTTGCTGCGTTCCTGCGGTGTCATCGAGTTGATGATACCCTCGATGCGGCTGATATGCTTGTCATCCATGTTGGCGCCGGCCGCTGCCTGGCTGAGTTGCGCGGGCAGCTTGTCCATCAGCGCCGACATGCCGCCCATCTTGCGCATCTGCACGATCTGCATCTTGAAATCGTTGAGGTCGAAGCCTTGTCCGCTTTTGACTTTCCTGGCAAGTTTCTCGGCTTCGGCGTGATCGACGCCGCGCTGCGCTTCTTCGAGCAACGACAGCACATCGCCCATGCCAAGCACGCGCGAGGCCATGCGTTCGGGATGGAAGGCTTCGAGGCCGTTGAGTTTTTCGCTCACACCGACAAATTTGATCGGTTTGCCGGTGATCTGGCGCACCGACAAGGCCGCACCGCCGCGCGCATCGCCGTCCAGTTTGGTGAGAATGATACCGGTCAGCGGCAGCGCATCGCCGAACGCCTTGGCGGTGTTGACCGCATCCTGACCGGTCATCGCATCCACCACAAACAGCGTCTCGATCGGCTTGAGCGCGGCGTGCAATTGCTGGATTTCCGCCATCATCGCGGCATCGATAGCCAATCGCCCGGCGGTATCGACGATCAGCACATCGTGGTAGTGCCGCTTGGCAAAGTCCAGCGCGGCCAGCGCGATGTCCTGCGGTTTCTGGCCGATGTCCGACGCGAAGAAATCGATTTCCAGTTGTTGCGCCAGCATGCGCAACTGCTCGATCGCCGCCGGACGGTACACGTCGCAACTGACCAGCAGCACTTTTTTCTTCTGCTGGTCGCGCAGCAGTTTGGCGAGCTTGCCGCTGGTGGTGGTTTTACCCGCGCCCTGCAAGCCGGCCATCAGGATCACGGCGGGCGGTACGGCGGCGAGGTTGAGCGCATCGTTGTGCTCGCCCATCAGCCTGGTGAGCTCCCGGTGCACCACGCCGATCAGCGCCTGACCCGGATTCAGGTTGCCAATGACTTCGTGCCCGAGCGCTGCCAGTTTGACCTGGGAGATGAATTCCTTGACGACCGGCAGCGCGACGTCGGCCTCGAGCAGGGCCATGCGCACTTCGCGCAGGGTGTCCTGGATGTTGCTTTCGGTGAGGCGCGCCTGACCGCGCAGTGTTTTGATCACGCCGGAAAGGCGATTGGTAAGGTTATCTAACATAGGTGTTCCTGTTGGTAGGCATCCGGACAGATGGTGTAGAATCTGCGGAGTCTAAAACATCCTGGCAAAAAATGTCCAACGTTCTCCTTGCACTGATCGTTTCCGCCGCCTATGGCGTGCTGGCCGCCTACTTCTGGCGGGCACAGGGGCGTGGCGAGGAAAATGTCGTGAGCCGCGGGGCGGTGGGGCATCTGGTGTTGATCCCATTGGCTTTGCACGGTTACCTGCTCATCCAGGATGTATTTGCCGATGGCGGGTTCAACCTGAGCATGACCAATGCGCTGTCGCTGATCGTCTGGCTGACGCTGCTGGTGTATTCGGGGGCGCGTTTTTTCTACCCGATCGGCGGATTGCAGGCGCTGGTGCTGCCCCTGGCGGCGGTGGCCGTGCTGCTGCCGGAAATTTTTCCGTCCGCGCATCAACTGGAAAACACCGGTTTGTTCGCCTTCAAGGCGCATATTGCCGCCGCGATGCTGGCCTACAGTTTGTTTACCATTGCCATGCTGCACGCGGTGCTGATCTCGCAGGTGGAGAAACGCCTACATCACGCGACCTTGCCGCGCATCCTGCAAAGCCTGCCGCCGCTGCTGACCATGGAAACCCTGCTGTTCCGCATGATAGCCATCGGTTTTGTGCTGCTGACACTGACGCTAGCATCCGGCGTGGTGTTTTCCGAGGAGATATTCGGCAAGGCGTGGCAGTTCAACCACAAGGTACTGTTTGGTTTTGTGTCCTGGGGAGTATTTGCCGTGCTGCTGTGGGGGCATCATTTTTATGGCTGGCGCGGGCGAACTGCGGTGCGCTGGACAGTGAGCGGCTTTGTGTTTTTGCTGCTGGCTTATCTGGGCACCAAGTTTGTTCTGGAAGTGCTGCTGCACAGATAAGAAAGGTTTGAAAACCCGTTGATTTTCTATGGGTTGCATGAAGTACCTTAAATGTCGTAGAATTCGCGCCCTTTTGCCGGGCTGGCAAATTTACAACGCCCTAACAACTTAAATAGGTTTTATATGGTCATCATTCGTCTTTCCCGTGGCGGTTCCAAGAATCGTCCGTTTTACAACGTAGTCGTTGCCGATTCGCGCAATCGCCGCGATGGTCGCTTTATTGAGCGCGTCGGTTTTTACAATTCGGTCGCAACCGAAAATCAGGAAGCACTGCGCCTGGACCTGGCGCGCGTAGCTCATTGGCAGAGCAAGGGCGCGCAGTTGAGCGACACCGTTGCCAAGCTGGTCAAGCGCGCCGGAGCTGCGGCGGCTTGATTTAAAGAGTGCCGCTACACAAGCCTGACGAAGCAAGCTCCATGGTGATCATGGGGCGCGTGGCATCTGCGCACGGCCTTCGCGGCTGGGTCAAGATCCAGCCGTTCACCGAGTATGTCGATAGCCTGCTGGCTTATCGGACATGGTGGATAGGCCATGAGCATGGCCCGTGGCGCGAGATGGAAGTCAAGCAATGCGAGGCGCATCACAAAACGCTGGCCGCGCTATTGCCGGATTGCACCGACCGTACCGCAGCCGAAAAGCTGAAAGGCCTGTTGATTGCCGTGCCGCGCAGCAGCTTGCCGAAGCAGGATAATGACGAATACTACTGGTCTGACTTGATCGGGCTCGCGGTGGTGAATGAGGCGGGCGTGCCGTTGGGAACGGTGGCAAACTTGCTGGAAACCGGTGCGAACCAGGTGTTGAGCGTGCAGGGTGACGGCGGCGAAATTTTGATCCCGTTTGTGGCTTCGGCTATCAAGCAGGTGGATGTGAAGAACAAGATCATCCGGGTGGATTGGGCTTTGGATTATTAAGTGGATTACTAAGCGATGATCTTCGATGTCATCACGCTGTTTCCGCAGATGTTCGATGCGCTGACGCAATACGGCATCACGCGGCGCGCGGAGGAACAGGGAAGTTATGTTTTAAGGACGTGGAATCCGCGCGATTTCACCACCGACAACTACCGCACCATCGATGATCGCCCTTACGGCGGCGGCCCCGGAATGGTGATGCTGGCAGAACCGCTGGCAAGCGCGATCAACGCAGCCCGGCAGCGGCAGGCTGCCAGCGGCGTGAAAAAAAGCCGCGTGGTGTATATGTCGCCGCAAGGCAGGTTGCTGACCCACGCGGTGGTCAAGGAGTTGGTGGCACAGCCGGATGAAGGTTTGATCCTGCTGGCGGGGCGTTACGAAGGCATCGATGAGCGCCTGCTGCGCCAGCATGTGGATGATGAGATTTCCATCGGCGATTATGTGTTGTCCGGTGGCGAGTTGGCGGCGATGGTGTTGATGGATAGTCTGGTGCGGCAACTGCCCGGTGTGTTGGGCGATGCCGAATCGGCCGAGCAGGATTCTTTCGTGCAGGGCTTGCTGGATTGCCCGCACTACACCCGCCCGGAAATGTTTAATGGTGAAGCCGTGCCCCCGGTGTTGTTGTCCGGCAATCATGCCGATATACAGCGCTGGCGGCTTCAGCAGTCGTTGGGCAGGACGTGGTTGCGCAGGCCGGATTTGTTGGCCAGGCGCAATTTGATAAAAGAGGAGTCTCGGCTTCTGGCGGCATTTCAGGATGCCTATCAGAAGGAACAAGATCCGATAACCAAGGAGTAGCAAAGTGAATTTGATCGAAACATTGGAACAAGAAGAAATCGCCCGTCTGGGTAAAACCATCCCCCCGTTTTCGCCCGGCGACACGGTAGTGGTCAGCGTGAACGTAGTTGAAGGCGAGCGCAAGCGCGTTCAGGCTTTCGAGGGTGTCGTGATCGCCAAGCGCAATCGCGGCCTGAATTCAGCGTTCATCGTGCGCAAGATTTCTGCCGGTGAGGGCGTGGAACGCACCTTCCAGACTTACTCGCCGATCATCGCCGGAATCGAAGTGAAGCGTCGCGGCTCGGTGCGCCGCGCCAAGTACTACCTGCGCGACCGTTCCGGCAAGTCGGCGCGCATCAAGGAAAAGCTGGCAGCGCGCGGCTGATTGCCGCTGGCTTTTCTGCATGACAAAAACGGGAGCGCGAGCTCCCGTTTTTTATTGGTACGCCAGGCAGGGCGCACTCACAAGCTTGGTTTTGCCATATGACCTACAGCTACAATGGTGCAGAAAATACTTCGTCAAACGCCTGCATGAATCGCGGCAGTTCGTTTTCCGGAAGCCGATTGATTCCCGCCGCCCTCTTCCTTCCGCCTCCGGTGGCGAAGCGGGAACATAAAGTGTCGGCGCCGCTACTGGCGGACTGCGGAGCACGCACGCTGACGACAAAAGCGCCATCGCTACGCTGCGTCAGGACGGCATGGGCGCGGTCGGGGGATGCGCTGGCGAGAGCATTGCCAAAAGCGCCGCTCACGCGGCGGCTCCAGGGCTTGGCGGGAAGGATGTAAACCGCGCCGCTCGAGGTTTCATGTTCCGGGTGGATGGCACGGGCGAAAGCCATATCCTCGGCGTAACCCTGCTTCAGTATTTCAAAAACACCGTCTTCGTTAACAAAGACGAACGGGTTTTTATGTTGATGCAGGATGCGGTACAGCTCCGCCGGGTGAAAATTCAAATCCTCCACAGACTCCCCGTAGCTGTTGTAGTTGAGGCACTCACCCAGTTCGCGCAGCGTGTTAAGTTGTTGGAGGTTGAGGCCGAGCGGCTTGGCGGCCTGGTATGCGGCTTCGTGGAGATTGTCGCCGAATGCGCCAATGACCGCCCAGACCAGATGCTTGCCTTCCAGGTGGCGGTTGACCAGCAGGCTGGTGCAGACATCCGGGCTGGTGTCGATCATTGCGGTCAAGTTGGGATGTTCTGGAATATCCTCCGCAACATGGTGATCGAAATAGCTGACCTTTGCTCCCTTGCCGAGCAGCGCAAGCAGGGCTTCCCGATTCTTGCTCAAGGCCAGATCGAGCACCGCCACCTCGTCGCCGGGGCCGGCTTCCACGCAGGCTTCCACGCACCTCAGCAGATCGATATCGCGCTTGGTGCCGGTGACAAGGTTATTGGTCGCCGGGAAAGCGAGCCGCAGTTGATGCAGCGCGCAAATGCCGTCGGCATCGCCGTTAAAAACATCATGATTCATCGTGATTGATCCGGAAAATTTACACTTTTGAAATTGTAGCCGATCCACTTACCCGTCATGCGGAACGATGCAGAAATAGCGATAAACGGATCGCGGCCTTGCGAAAGAGGTGAAGCTGACCGATAAGCCGGGTTCTGTCGTGGACAGTCATTCCTCTAGGCGTTTCGTTACCTGACGCTCAAGCAACCTACCCGCAGGCGACGCGAGCAACGTCATGGCCTGCCTATTTGGTCTTGCTCCGGATGGGGTTTACCCTGCCACTGATGTTGCCACCAGCGCGGTGAGCTCTTACCTCGCCATTTCAACCTTACCTGTACTGCTTGCGCAGCCATCGGCGGTGTATTTTCTGTGGCACTTTCCATCGCCTCACGGCGTCCGGTCGTTAACCGGCATCCTGCTCTGTGGAGCCCGGACTTTCCTCCCCGCACTCACGTGCGCGGCGACTGTCTGGCCAGCTTCGAGGTGGAGTTTAACACCGCTCAACCTGAAAACCGTAATTCAATCCACAGAGAACACAGAGTTCACAGAAAAAACTATTGATTACCACAAATATTGACTTCACTCGTCTCTGTGGCTAACTGATTTTTCAGGTGCAACGGAAAAACGCAGTGCGCTTGCGTTATCGTAAAACTCGCGTAGCGATTCGTTCGCCCCTTCCCTCGCTTGCGGGGGAAGGTTGGGATGGGGGAAACGGGCATGGCGGGTTTCATTATCAGGAGCGACTGCTCGCCATGCCCGTTTGAATTACAATCCGGCCTCCCCATCCGCCGGAACTTCATCATGCAACAGCTTACCCTCACCCGCCCCGACGACTGGCATCTGCATCTGCGCGACGGCGCACTGATGCAATCGGTGCTGCCGGATAGCGCGCGGCAATTCGCCCGCGCCATCGTGATGCCCAATCTCAGGCCGCCGGTCACCACGACCGCACAGGCGCAGGCTTACCGCACGCGCATTCTCGCCACGCTGCCGGCAAGCTCGAGGTTCCAGCCGCTGATGACGCTGTATCTCACCGACAACACCACGGCCAAGGAAATCGAGCGCGCCAAGTCAAGCGGTGTGGTGCATGCGGTCAAGCTCTATCCGGCGGGAGCGACCACCAACTCCGATGCCGGTGTGACGGACATCCGCAAGGCGTATCCGGCGCTGGAAAAAATGCAGCGCTGCGGAATGCCGCTGCTGGTGCATGGCGAAGTCACCGACCCGGCAGTGGACATATTCGACCGCGAGGCGGTGTTCATCGAGCGCGTGATGATGCCGCTGTTGCGCGACTTGCCGCAATTGCGCGTTATATTTGAGCATATCACCACCCGCGATGCGGTGCAGTTCGTGACGGATGCGCCGGGCAATATCGCGGCGACCATCACCGCGCATCACCTGCTGTACAACCGCAACGCGCTGTTCAGCGGCGGGCTGCACCCGCATTATTTCTGCCTGCCGGTGCTGAAGCGCGAAGCGCATCGCGCGGCCTTGGGCGAGGCGGCCAGCAGCGGCAACCCGAAATTCTTTCTCGGCACCGACAGCGCGCCGCACGCGCAGCACTTCAAGGAATCCGCCTGCGGCTGCGCCGGCATTTACACCGCGCACGCCGCCATCGAGCTGTACGCCGAAGCATTCGAACAGCTCGGCGCATTGGACAAACTGGAAGGCTTCGCCAGTTTTTACGGCGCGGATTTTTACCGCCTGCCGCGCAACACCGGCAAGATCACGCTGTGCAAGGAAAGCTGGCAGGTACCGGACAGCCTCGCGTTCGGCGAACATCGGCTGGTGCCGCTGCGCGCCGGCGAATCGATTGTGTGGAAGATGGCTGGCTGACATGACGGCGACAGAAAACACCGGCGAGATATTCCGCGCCAAGATCAACCTGGAAACTTCGAAAATCGCGTGGCAAGAGTTGCAGCGTTTCTTTGCCGGCGGCACGGCATTGATGGTCTCCGCCGATCTGGATCTGGTCGAGGTCGCATTCTAGATGTCCGAGGATAATGTGGAGCAAATCCAGCAATGGGCGATGGCGGGCAAAGTGGCGCGAGTGCCGGATGAACAGGCGCGCGAGTGGGCTGAAACCGATGCGCTGGTATGGGCGGTAGTGGTCAGCCCGTGGGTGCTGGTGCAACCGGTGGGCAGGCTGCACTAACCCCGAAAGGGCGTTTATCCACGAAATACACGAAAAGCACAAACATATCCCACCGAGTATTACGATTCATTGATTTTCGTGGGTTTCGTGCTTTTCGTGGATGAAACTGGTTCTAACTGCCTTTCTTCTTTTTCATCGCCGCTTCAATCTGCTGGCACATGGTTTTCAGTATCTTGATGCGCGCGAAGTTCTTGTCGTTGGCTTCCACCAGCGTCCACGGCGCGATCTCGGTGCTGGTGCGATCCACCATGTCGCACACGGCATGCTCGTATTCGTCCCATTTCTTGCGGTTGCGCCAGTCCTCTTCGGTAATCTTGAAGCGCTTGAAACCGATTTTTTCGCGTTCCTTGAAGCGTTTCAGTTGTTCTTCTTTACTGATGGTAAGCCAGAATTTGACCACCACGATATTGTGGCGCACCAGTTGCGCCTCGAAGTCGTTGATCTCGCTGTAGGCGCGCATCCAGTCGGTTTCCGAGCAGAAGCCCTCGACGCGCTCGACCAGCACACGGCCATACCAGGAGCGGTCAAAAATCGTCAGCCGGCCGCGCCGCGGGATATGCCGCCAGAAACGCCATAAGTAGGGCTGGGCGCGCTCCTCTTCGGTAGGGGCGGCGATCGGGACGATGTTGTACTGGCGCGCATCCAGCGCGCCGGTGATGCGGCGGATCGCGCCGCCCTTGCCGGCGGCATCGTTGCCTTCGAACATGGCTAATACGGTGATGCCCTTGAACTTCGGGCTGCGCGTCAACAGCGCAAGCTTGCCCTGGTATTTCTCCAGCTCGGCCTGAAAATCCTTCTTGTCGATCTTCTGGCTGAGGTCCAGCGTCTTCAGAATATGCAGCTTGTCGATCGACGGTAGCGGCGGCGGCGCGGAAATCTCCGTTATTTTTTTGCCGGCTTCATCCAGGCGTTTGCGGATGGCATCCAGGATGACCTTGCCCACGGTCAGGCCGCGGTAACGCGCATCGAAGCCCTCGACAATGGTCCAAGGCGCCTCGGCCGTGCTGGTGTGGCGCATCACGCTTTCGCTCACGACATGAAACTTGTCGTACTTCTTGTAATGCTCCCAGTCACGTTCGGTGACGCGCCAGCGGGTTTTCGGGTCTTTTTCGAGGAGTTTGAGGCGTTTTTCCTGCTTCTCTTTGGATAGATGCATCCAGAACTTGAGGATCAGCGCACCTTCATCCACCAGCATCGTTTCCAGGCGTTTGGCGCGTTCCAGGCTCTGGTCGAGATCGGCAGTCTTGGTACGTCCGGCCACCCGGTTGAGAATCGGCCAGGTATACCAGGAGCCGAGAAATACGCCGATCCTGCCCTTCGGCGGCAACTCGCGCCAGAACCGCCACATCATCGGGCGATCCAGCTCCTCATCCGATGGCTCGCCCATGCCGTGGGTCTGGATGAAGCGCGGGTCCATCCACTCGTTGAGCAGGTTGACGGTTTCACCCCGCCCCGCGCCATCCACGCCGCCGACCAGAATGATGACCGGGAATTTCGCCAGCTTGGCAAGATCCAGTTGCGCTTCCAGCAACGCCTCGCGCAACGGCGGCACTTCCTTGTCGTAAGTCTCCTTGTCTATCTTGTGCCCGAGTTCGGCTGATTCAAACATGACGCCCTCCCAAGTTTATAAACTTACAAACGGCTATTGGTCCACGAAAGGCACGAAATAAGAAAATTCGTCACGCCGGCGTAATCTGAATTTTTTGTATTTTTAGTGTTTTTCGTGGATCACTGTTTTTTCCAGGGTAATGATTCTCACAGAAAGTCCGGTGAGATAACCAGGCGCAGCGTGACCTGCGCCGAACCCTCGCGCTCGCGCCGGCTGAACCACCACAGCGCACCCTTCTTGATGTTCAACGAACAGTCATTGCAGCCCAGCAACTGAGCCGCAACTTCACCCAGGGTCGGCTGATGCCCGACCACCAATACCGTGCCGCCCGCCTCCGGCCAGTGTGCCGCCTGCAATACCGCTTGTGTGGAAGCGCCGGGTGCGATGCTGGGTGCGAGGGTGTAGCGCTTGGTGAAAGCCGCAGCGGTTTGTTGCGCGCGGGTTGCAGGGCTGACCAGAATGCGCGAGTGTTCGGGTAAATGCCGCTGCAGGAAGGCAGCAATTTTCTCGGCCTGCTTGACGCCTTTAGCGGTGAGCTCGCGGTCGTGATCGGGTGTGCCATCCGCCGCCTCCGCATGCCGCCACAGAATCATGTCCACCATAGCCTCCAAATATTACTTTCGTTTGTCAGCATATACCGTATAAACTGCTGCTGCCACTTTCAATCCGAATGGGCACTTTAATCCGAAAGGAATGGCATGACAACCAAAAAGACGGCTGCGGCTACAGTAAAAGCCACTGCAAAAAAAGAGCTGGTGGAGAAGGCTCCGGCGAAAGCGGCGGCGAAGAAACCAAAGAAAGAACATAAGGAAAAAGTGGTGCGCGACAGTTTCACGATGCCGCAAAGCGAATATCAGAAAATTGCCGAAATTAAAGAAACCTGCCTGAAGGCCGGGTTGCCCGTGAAGAAAAGCGAAGTGTTGCGCGCCGGCTTGAAAGCATTGGGTGAAATGAATGCGGCACAGTTGAAGCGCGCCCTTGCTGGGCTGGAAAAGATCAAGACCGGCCGCCCGAAGAAACCCTAAACCTAAGCCGGACGAGCCGGAACCAAAGTGTAGGTCGGGCTATGCCCGACATGGTGGGCATAGCCCGACCTACGGATGCTACATCACCTGTTTCAGATTCACCTTGTAAAGCTGCGCCAGTGCTTGATTTACGATACATTCTTGTCACAAATTGCGATGACTTAACCAATAAGGGACTAGAAAACCCAGTTATCCACGAAAAGCACGAACATATTCAGATAGATGCCACAATAAACGGCTATACCTATCGGGTAATTCGCCACACTGCGGTAACCAATTGATTGATTTCGTGACTTTCGTGTTTTTCGTGGATGAAAAGGTTTAAGGTTAAACCGTCTTGTCCGATGAACTGGCGAGTTGCCTGAGCAGTTCGTCTTGCGCGCATTTCGGCGCGGCGCGGCGAATGTTCTTGCGCCGGTAATGCCCCTCGCCATCCATGTCCCACGCCTGGCAGTTGTCCTGCAAATAAACCTTCAGCCCCTCGTCGATCACGCGCTTCTTGAGCTTCTTGTCGAGCACCGGAAAGCACACCTCGATGCGGCGGAAGAAGTTCCTGTCCATCCAGTCCGCGCTGGCGAGATACACGTCATGTTTCAGGTCGTTGCGGAAATAGAAGATACGCGTGTGTTCCAGAAAACGCCCGACCACCGAACGCACCTTAATGTTTTCTGACAAGCCCTTCACGCCGGGGCGCAATGCGCATACGCCGCGCACGATCAGGTCCACCTTCACGCCCTCATTGGAGGCTTCATAAAGCGCGTTAATGGTTTCCGGTTCGAGCAGCGCGTTCATCTTGGCGATGATATGGGCACGCTTGCCCGCCTTGGCAAGACGGGTTTCATTCTGGATCGCACGCAATACTTCAATATGCAATGAAAACGGCGACTGCCACAAGTGATGCAGTTTGCGCGCCTTGCCGAGACTGGTGAGCTGGCCGAACACTTCGTTCACGTCCGCGCAAACTTCCTCGTTGCAGGTGAACAGGCCGAAGTCGGTGTAGAGCCGAGCAGTGCGCGGATGGTAATTGCCGGTGCCGAGATGCACGTAGCGGCGCAGCTTGCCGTCCTCGCGACGCACCACCATCAGCATCTTCGCATGGGTCTTGTGGCCGACCACGCCGTACACCACATGCGCGCCCACTTCCTCCAGGCGGGTCGCCCAGTTGATGTTGGCCTCCTCGTCGAAGCGCGCCATCAGCTCCACCACCACCGTCACTTCCTTGCCGCGCTGCGCCGCGCCGAGCAAGGCTTCCATCAGCGCGGAATCCACGCCGGTGCGGTACACGGTCTGCTTGATCGCCACCACGCCCGGGTCGCTGGCGGCCTGCTGGATGAAATCAATCACCGGTTTGAAGGACTGAAAAGGGTGGTGCAGCAGAATATCGCCCTTGCGGATCGCCTTGAACATATCCGCGCCTTTTTTCTGGATCACCGGCGGCACGCCGGGCATGAAAGCGGGAAACTTCAGGTCATCACGTGCCACCAGATTGGGAATCTCCATCAGGCGCACCAGATTCACCGGGCCATGCACGCGATATAAATCCTCCGGCGCGAGACTGAATTCCTTGAGCAACAATTCGGCGATTTGCGGTGAACAGGTATCGGAAATTTCGAGGCGCACCGCATCGCCGAAATGGCGTTGCGGCAGTTCGCCCTGCAAGCTGAGGCGCAGGTTTTTCATTTCCTCCTCATCCACGAACAGGTTGCTGTTGCGCGTCACGCGGAACTGGTAACAGCCGAGCACTTCCATGCCGGCAAACAACTCGCCGACATGCGCATGCAGGATCGAGGAAAGGAACACGAAGCCGTACTCGCAACCGCTGATTTCCGGCGGCATCAGGATGGTGCGCGGCAGCACGCGCGGGGCCTGCACGACGGCGCGCGCCGAATTGCGCCCGAAAGCATCCTTGCCTTGCAGCTCCACGGCAAAATTCAGGCTCTTGTTGAGCACGCGCGGAAAGGGGTGCGCCGGATCGAGTCCGATCGGCGTCAACACCGGCATCACTTCGCGGAAGAAAAAATCCTTGACCCATGCCTGCTGCGCCTCATTCCACTGGGCGCGGCGCAAAAACCGGATACCCTGCCCGGCGAGCGCGGGAATGATGTCCGTATCGAATAGTTGATATTGCCGCTCGATCAGCTGGCGCGCCTGTTCGCGCACCAGCTTGAGCATCTGCCTGGCGGTCATGCCGTCTGCGCCGACGGCGATGCCGCCCAGCTTGATCTGCTCCTTCAGCCCCGCCACGCGGATCTCAAAAAACTCATCGAGATTGCTGCTGACGATGCACAGGTATTTCAAACGCTCCAGCAACGGAATGGCCGCGTCTTCGGCCTGCGCCAGCACGCGCCTATTGAACTCGAGCTGGCCGAGTTCGCGGTTCAGGAATTGCTGCGGGGCGAATTTTTTGGCCAAGGCAGGTGCTATCAGTTCCTGGGGGGGGTATACCCTTGCGGCATTTGCGTGCCCTCACCAAAGAAATAATTTTCCATTTGCGCGGCAAGAAACTTGCGTGCCGACGCATCGGCGAGATTGAGACGGTTTTCATTCACCAGCATGGTCTGAAACTTGATCCAACCCTGCCAGGCTTCCTTGGAAACATTCTCGAAAATTCGCTGACCCAGCGGGCCGGGGTAAGTCGGACGATCCAGACCTTCCGCTTCGCGTCCCAATTTTACGCATTGCACCATTCTTGCCATTTGTGAATCTCCGTGTGAGTAATCGTGTGCCGTAATTATGACATCAGGAGGATTTTTTTGTGCGTGTCTGGCTAAAAACCAGCAAATACGTGGGTGCGACAATTTGCCACATTCCCAGGCAGATAAATCGCAATGATAATTGCGCCGCAATTTTTTATCTTAAGGGGAGAAGAGCAATGCAATTGAAGCGTATAACTATCTGTGTCGCGCTGGCGTTTGCGCCTGGCGCGTTTGCGCCTGGCGCGTTTGCGGCGGAAGCAACCC
>Ga0209000_1000713_pt1 | contig 26971 bp, 40 predicted proteins | sample RifGroD2_FD_183998 | JGI IMG/M metagenome (GOLD analysis project Ga0209000, IMG submission 183998) | Groundwater microbial communities from Rifle, Colorado, USA - Groundwater D2 (SPAdes) (version 2) | ecosystem: Environmental > Aquatic > Deep subsurface > Groundwater | place: Rifle, Colorado... | reverse complement strand
TGTATCCATGATGAAATCTGCGTTGAATCCCCTACTGATATCGCTGAAGAGGTAGGAGCGTTAGTTAAATATAAGATGGAAGAAGCAGGTGCTTACTTCGTTCATAAAGTTCCTATTACAGCAGAGATGGTTATTGCAGATACCTGGGCAGCAAAGAAATAAAAAGGGAGAGGCACTTATTGTGCCTCTCCCTTTTTAAATTTTTCTACATCTTCTGGTGTTGCGTAACGTACTTTCCACCCTTTATATGTTGCGTTTCTAGTTCTCTTACCTAAAAGCTTCTGTAGTGAACTAACATTTAAAGTTTGTTCACTACAGAATTGATATAACCCATCTAAATATACAAATTCTTCTCCTAAAGGTGCGGTTATTACGTATGGTTTAGTCATATAGTTTTTTCTACCCTTATTACTGCCTTGTTTAATATGCTCGCATTCTTCTGGACTCCGTTTACGCCCTTTTAACTTTTCTGCCACCTTAGCGCGTATTTCAGGTGTATGAGGATTACCTCCAGAAGCAAAAAATTTGGCTAGACCTCCTTTACCTTCAGCGAAGGCTTGCTTACCTCGTTCACTTTTACACTTACGTCTTTCTTCGTGCACTCTTGTACCCTTTTCTTCACCATGTAAATCTATCATACCTTCAAGAGTATTTCTGAAGCTGTGAAGTGCTTTAGTCTTAGCAGATACGACAACATCACCACGCCCTCCGATACCTCCATAATTACGGTTAACTAATATCCCCTGAGAATCAATACCTTTTAGGCCTACCAGTTTAATAATCTCATTCTCAAGACTAAAGGCGTTATTTTCACTCATATTACTTCTTATACGAAATATAAGTGGAGACATATCACATTCCTTAATTATCTTTAGTACCTTACTTTTCATTATATTAGACTCATTTTTAGAATCTATCTTTGCAAGATGTATGTGATATACATCGCGATCCCTACAACCTTTCCCAACATAAAAAGGCTCATAAAGAAAGCAATAGTCACCATATGAATATTGTCCAGGTTTCCGAGGATCTAAATAGGTATAAACGTAGAACCTATTAGGATCTTTCAATCTCTAATCCCTCCAAATATGAATCTAATATCCTGCGAAGAAGTTCATTCATACCCAGACCTTTAGCCTCGGCAATCTCTCGTAACTTTTCTTCTTGCCGTGGCGTCCATTTAAGTAATTTATTTGTAGTCATATACTACACCTCCATATGCGCAGTATATCACAAACGTATAGATAAGTAAAGACCGGCTATTTAGCCGGTCTTTTTCCATAATACTCCTTAAGTTCCTCAACGGAAGGCCTTGCAGATTCTTGCCCTTCTATATGTCTTTTAATGTAGAGTTCACCATTACGTTCATGTTCCTCTAGTTTGTTCCATATATTAGGTATGTGCTCCTCTGAGAGTACCGGAGTTCTATGAGGGCTAACTCGCTCTAACCTAGTTGTCTTCTCGTTCTGAGTAAACCCATCCGAGGCTACAGTGTATACCGAAGCAGGCTTATTGAAAGACTTTTTAAACGCTCCAGGACGTATTTCACCAATATACTTCATACCGTCTATGGTTCCTAAAGATACTGTGTTAGGCCTAATCTGACCGGCAAACACTGTACTAAAGACTTTCTCAGGTGTAGCGTATACCCAGCTAGAATCATGATTACAGACCTTAGGTTCTAAGTGTGTTAGTCCATGTGTACCTGAGCCGTGGTATAGTACATCTTTGATTCCTGCAAGCTTTTCCATAGTCCTACCCCTTAAAGCTGCAACGTGCTCAGAAGACTTAACTTTAGAACCGCTTCCCTTACTAGTCTGTCTTAATGCCGCCAGCAGTATCTCATTCGTGGCTGCCTTACGCTTAGCTATACCATAAATCTGCTGATCTACAGTAGTTGGTGTATTTCTCATAAACTTAGGAAGCAACGCCCTTAGACCGGTTACAGGAGGAAACGTTGATTGGTATCTACGTACCTCTACCCTGCGCTTACTTTGGGGTCTGAGTGCTTGCCCACCAGAGCGAATACCTCTGGCCTCCATCTGATTTATTTTCTCTGGATTATAATGCCCATCTAAACATGCAATCATAGTGGTGTTACCTAATGATATTCCTTCTCCACCCGCGCCAGAGATGAGTATAATTCTCTTTTTACCTGCATTGTACTCATCCACATCCTGCTGTCTAGATACCTCAGTTATCCCTTTATTACCTTTACCTATAAATATCCCATAATCCAAGCCCCTTACTTTTAGCCCGGCCTCTACAACATCCACACCACCATTTACCAGATTGGATGTAATGATAACTTGACCATCCGGTGTGTCTTTTAGGTGTTCTTGCACGTCATTCAATATAGCCACTATCTTAGGTGTAGCTAATGCGGATTGCTCTAAGGTTATTCCGTTAGTGGCTGTATGAACACCATTACTTATTCGGCGCGCTACAATAGCTGTATTGTAGTATTTGCTTAATTCACCGTCTGTCATGGTTTCTCCACGAGCCATTTTTTGTCTTAATACTAGGGGCACCTGGTCCATAGCTTTATTATACAAGGTTAGCTGCGTGGGGCTCATGGATACATTAATGTCGGTGATAACCTTCTTAGGCATATTACTCTTATCCAACTCATCAGCGTCCACATAATGTATGGAACGTGACAGCTCAGACTTAAGTACTCCAACATTCTTAAGTCCTGTAATCTCGCCACGCCTAGACCCATTAGTATACGTCTTTTTAAAGAATTTTTTGTAGAAGTCTTGCATATTGTTTCCTAGCTTATGTATGCCCCCGTTTACTATATCCATTAAGGGAAATATTTCACCAGGTTGATTAGAGATAATGGAGCCTGTCATACCTATAAAGTTCTTATATAGATGCCTGGAACTCCTAAGGCTGTCATACACTGAGGTAGACTCGTCTTTAGCTCTGTGCATCTCGTCGCAGATAATTGTGTCTGCTCCAGTGTGTGCAATATATTTCTCAGGGTCTTTTTTAAACATGTCATACGACATTACCACGTACTTTTCCTTGCCTGTCAGACTTTCCAACCCTTGCTTATCTCCGCTGGCAACTTCAGCCTTATTACCTAATATAGCGTAAGGTAAGTCTGTAGCCAGGGCGATACCATTCTTGGCGTAGTTCTCTCTTAGCGACGCGGGTGTTAGAACCAAAGCTTTATCTGCTATTCCCTTCTCTCGCATAGCTTCCATACCCATAACAGATGTTAGTGTCTTACCGGAGCCTACTGGATGTGCCATAATTATAGAGCCATTGTTGCGTATAAGTTTATTTATAGCTTTAGTTTGATGTGTGTAGGGTTTAACCTCTGTGGCTGATAGTTTCTCCAGGGTACGCAGCCTTAACCAGGCAACCTTATCAGAGACGTCAGAAGCCCTCAATTCGGCCTTAGAAAGTTGAGACCCTCCAGTATATGTCCCACGATAAACTGGCGTCTCTAAGGTACCGTTGTGCTCCAATGCGGCTAATCTATGATGCCCGTCAAGTAATATTTTCTTACCACGGGATTGAGGTCGAATTCCATGTAGCGAATTAACTACAATTAAAGGCGCTGCTTCTTTGCCGGCTATACCTTCGGCAATACGAAGAACCTTAGCTTTATCTATAGGCTTATCTAATCCTTGGAGATTACTAACGCGCTCTTTAGTTAATTCCCACTCATAATTCTTAGTCATAGCTAATGCTCCGTCTATGTTAGGAGTCTTGTACTCATGTGACGTCGCCATCATATGACAAACCTTCTTAGCTACAGGGCAGGACAGAGCATTTTCTATCTCTATTATTTTAGCTAATGCAAACTTCTCAAAAAATTTATTACGTAGATACCGATCAATCACTTGCATTCACCCTTTCAATACTTTATAATAAGTATATAGGAGGTACCAATAAATGTACACAGTTACATTAGACAATGACACTCTGGAGATCAGACTAAAGGGTCCTACCAATACTTGGGGAATATCTGCAACATTTGCAGATATTACAGTACCTTATAGACATGTAATTAATCGCAATACCTTATATGAAATCCTAAGATTAATGAGTATCCGTATGAAGGAACAGGAACTCTCTTTAGCTAAAATGAACGAGATTGAGGATACTGTTCTCACCATAACTAAAGGAATAAATTCCCATGTTTCGTAATTTAGCGTCGGTATAAGAATAATGAAGATAGAATAACCTTTTCTATCTCCAAAAAGATAATCGGGAGAATTATCTTTTTGAAATACCATAGAGGCCAGAGCCAGCGTGCCTGAGCCATGAAGAGGAGTTTTATTTACATGAAAAAACTTATTTATGGTCAAAACATCTTAAACGTTGAAGACAATGTTACCACTGAGCAAGCTAAAGCTAAATTGGCGCAGTTCTATCCTGAAGTTGCCAATGCTACTGCAGCTGTTAACGCTGGTACTGGCGATATTACCTTTACGGTTACATCTGGTTCCAAAGGTGCCAAGAAGCTCATCTATGGTCAAAACATCTTGAACGTTGAAGACACTGTTACTCCGGAACAAGCCAAAGCTAAGTTGGCTCAATTCTATCCTGAAGTCGCAAATGCCACCCCTGCTGTTGCTGCTAACGGGGACATCACTTTCACTGTTACCTCCGGCTCCAAGGGTGCCAAGAAACTCATCTACGGGCAAAACATTCTTAATGTTGAAGACAACGTCACATCCGAGCAAGCCAAAGCTAAGTTGGCACAATTCTATCCTGAAGTTGCAAACGCTACCGCCGCAGTAGCGGACAATGGGGATATCACTTTCACCGTTACCTCTGGTTCTAAAGGTGCTAAGAAACTGATCTATGGTCAGAACATCTTGAACGTTGAGGACAGCGTTACTTCTGAGCAAGCCAAAGCTAAGTTGGCACAATTCTATCCTGAAGTCGCAAATGCCACAGCAGCTGTAGCAGCCAATGGCGATATTACTTTTACGGTTACTTCTGGTTCTAAAGGCACCGTCATTTAGATCTTATCTAATAGTACCTAAGACTCACACTTCTCCCGTGTGAGTCTTTAATTCTTAGCCGCGCATAATTGCGCGGCTTTATTTTTTTCTCTGGAGGTTTGATACTATGGCAGAAGAAATGATTATAGATAACGCCTATCTTGCTTTGCTACTTAGGCAGATAGATCCTGCATCTACTACAGCCCCTTTAACTACTAATGACCGTGCGGAAGTAGCTATAGGGCGCATGTTAGATACGGTAAGTGCAATATCAAACGTTGTGGGTGGTAAATTAGTCAGCGAGATTACTCCAGCAGATATGACTGCAGTGGTAGCGCTTATCTCTGAGTATAATCCAATCACAACTATTGAAGAGTTTATAGGGGAGTTGTATTTAATTCTAGATCGTATATTTGGGCTACCAGGATTAGATAGAGCCGTACAGGTGCTTGGGCATCTTATGCGTATGCCTGCTAAAGTTGTAGTTGAGGATGAAGAAGATCTAGTATAGGAGGTGAATTTACAGATGTTTAACCAACACAACTCTCCTGCATACAGAACTGTGGTATCTAATGTTGTTAATAAATTAACATGTCTCGATCTGGCAGTAGATGCAGTAAAGCTTAATGAAATCGCCGTAGACTCCTTAAATGATAGGCGGTGGGTAACACAACACCCAATAAGATTGCTAATTAGCTCTAACTTTATAGGAACTAGGTACAATAGATGCAGGGCTCCTATATGGTTTGAAGACTACTTAAATTTATTTAGAAGGGTTGTAAAGGCGCGTTTGCTAGCTATTCCAGGCATCACAAAGGTACGCTTTGCTCACTCTAAAGGTAGGTACTTAGACATATCTTTAGATACAGAATTTCTAGCTCCTTACATTACAGGTATGCTAAGTGGGCATTACCCTGCGAACGCTGCTCCAGTTCTTTCCTCTATTGTTACATCTAGACACCGCAGGGGAGGATTAGGAGTGTTATTTAAAGGTATAGGATGCTCCTATACCTTTAGAATAAACTACACACGTTACCTTAATAGTTTAGATTCCAGACACGCTTGTAGTATAAGTAAGTACATTGAGGAAATCATTACATCTATTTCTAGTCATGTAACCTTATTAAATAAGCCACATTTCAATTACTTTGATTTATTCCAGAAATACACTACTAGAATGGGGGAAAACTAATGTCTGGGGAACTAGCTCAAATAATACTAAGGGACAACGGAGACATACAGATCAAGCAGACAGACGAACATGGTATCAGTACTACTAAACTTGTGGCTGCTAATGATTTCATTAATTCCTTCTCTGCAGTGGCTCAAGCAGACACTGGTCTACTTCCTGCCGGCATTAAGCAATATGTTAAACAAGGGCAGAATGTGTACCTAGCTGTGGATCTCCCTGCACACATACGTAAGGTTACTTACGTAAATAGCAACGGTACTACCGAGTATGCTGTGCCTATGCCAAATCATGTATGGTTTATAGCAGCTACTGAGGTACCTGGGGGATTGCGAATTCGTAATACTCGTATATTTATTACCCGTAATCCTATTATTGATCCTGAAGAAACACTTTATTCTTACCCGTTTGGTAATGTCTACCGCCCTGAATGCAACATCTGCTGGGGTAACATTAACATTCCAACCATGCCCTCTTTAGCTAGTATGGGTAGTATAAATGAGTTATTCTACTCGGGGCCATTTAACGGGGATCTGAGTGGGTTGCACCTTCATATCCCGTTTGAGGGTAGGGATCTATCTAGAGGTGAACATCTATTTACAGCTTTAAATGATAAACCCTTAGAAGATTTTCCATTCTGGGAATACATGGAACGCACCGGGACATATCGATCAAGATTTTCAACATTTTGCAGTGAGAGGGGATAATATTAATTATGACAGAAATTGCTAAAAATGAGGAACTTTCTTTGGAGGATCAGTTAGCTCAACAGCTCTGCAGTTACCATTTAACACCTAAAGAATTAGGTGCCTCAGATAAACCTATTAGGTTTATTATGGGTAAAGCGGGGGTTTATCGAGCTATCTCTAATCCTATAGGATTATTTGTAGCTAAGGCCGTTACTGTTCCTGGGTTACCTGCGTACTCTGAAGGGCTAAACTTAAGTCTCCCAAAAGTGCCTTATGACATGTTTCTGAACACTGCGGCATTCTTTAGAGAAGTTATGAAACAACATCGTGGGGCTGAAGCAATGGTCCAATTTTATTGGAATGCTGAAGCACGTACCTGGTTTATGGCTTGCCCAGAACAAGTAGTATCTGGAGCTGCGGTGCATTTTCAGCGTAATCAGGTATTAGATCAGAAGTACTTATTAGTTATGGATATACATTCCCATAACACTATGGGAGCTTTCTGGTCAGGTACTGATACTGCAGATGAAAAAGAAACTCGGGTTTACGGTGTATTTGGTAACCTTGACAGGCCACTGTTCAATCATAAATTTCGTATCTGTGTAGGTGGGGACCATAAAGATATAACCATTGGGGATATCTTTGATTTGCCTGCTGGTTTAATCTTGACTGTAGCCCCTCCTACTACGGGCACATTTCCTGCTGCTTGGGTAGCTAAATGTAAATCTGCCCCTCCACTTACTCCTGTTGTTTCTTATTTACCACGTACTGCTTACCCTCCCTACACTCCGTATAATCCACGGGCACATTACACCCCACCGCGTACTCCTTATAATTCACGTAAGCCTTATGGAGGATCATACAGTGCAATACCTGGAGGTATCAGGAAATTCGATGAAGCCAGTGGTGAGTGGTACACTGAAATTCCTGGAGATTACTACAATGAGGCTCAGTATGATGCAGCTTTCCTGGACGAATTGGATGCTCCTACACGCTTTGCAATAACCGCTGAGCAACGTAGAGCAGATAAGCTAGAAGCTAGGCGTGCTCGTAAAGGGATTTATATTGCTGAACCTTTGGCACATCCTACAATACCTGGTGCTATTTCAGGTACCCCAGGTTCCGACCCTATCGGAGAAGGGGAAGATGGTGGATACGCTGGTGGTATGCCAGCGTGGTATGGAACAGGAGCACCTGATGCTCCTGAAGAGGATGATGAAACATTAGACGCTCATACTGGTGTTATAGACACCATCTTTACTTGGAGTCCTGAAGAAAGAAAGGCTGCCATTGAGGCTTTAATTGAGGCCTACATTGACGAGGTGGCTGCTGCTGTAGGCAGTAAATTTGGGGCTTATGACGAAATAACATCTGCTATTTTACGGGAGGGATATTAATATGCAAGAGTTAGAAGTGAACTATACCTTACGACTGTTTTCGGAAGGGGATAACTGGAGTCTATTTTCTGGTTACCCCTTATCCTTTATTCAATTAGGTGCTGGAGGTACAGGAAGCCAGCTAGCCCCTTTCTTAGGTAAGATGCTTGCTCCATTTAAAGATATAGTTGGTGGAGCTTTAACTAATAAACACACTTATACTCTTATTGATGGAGATAATGTTGAAGATAAGAATGTGGGAAGGCAGAACTTCACTGTTAAGGATATAGGGCAAAACAAGGCAGCGCGTATGGCAACTAAAGTAGGAGCCACATTTGGTATGCGTGTTGACTGTATTGACGCTTACGTTGAAAGTGACGAGCACCTGAAGGCTATTCTTATGTCTTATGTAGAGAAGTACAAATCTGTACCTATCATAGTTAACTGTACAGACACACATGCAGTACGTCGGATGATTCACAGAGTAGTACGAGGGTGGAAAGAAAGTAAACCTCTGCTATACATTGACTCCGGGAATGAAGAGTATGCCGGGCAGGTCGTTATCGGTCTGCAGAAAAATATGAGGGAAAAGGTTACTGTGTTATATCATGAAACCGTACCTAACTGGCCTGCAGAAATTTCACCTTTTGACAGTCCTGCAGGTTACTTCCTCCTTCCTACAGTGGTGGAATTATACCCGGACATACTGGAGTCAAAGGAGAAATTTACTACAGAACTTAGTTGTGCTGAGCGTGCTTTAAGTAATCCGCAGGCCAGTGACACGAACTTAATGGCTGCTGTAGTTATTAAGAATATGGTAAGCAATTTACTTTCCGCTGCAGGATTAACTTACAACCATGTAACCTTTAATACTAAGGCTGGCAATATGACTACACATTACATCAATGCTGCTGCCATTGAACTGGTTGGTGGAAAACCCGCGGAACCAATACTAGATGGCCCTGCCTTAAAATATGAGGACATCACACATGACGATGAGAGTGACGAGCGCGAAGTGACTGCTGTATTAAATGATGTTAGAAGAAGTGTTACTGTAGCCACCGCCATACCCTTAAACCTCCTAGAGATGACTGGTACTGTAACTGATAGATTACAAGGTATCCTACAGCCTGAAGATGTCTTAGAAGGGTATTCCCGTATGGATGCAGAAACCACCGCGGCTATACATGAAGCATTCGATACTACTGGGGATATGGGACCTGTAGAAGATACGGAGTAAATAGGTTAAGGGGTGGGCTATAGCCCACCTTATAAATTTAGGAGGTGTATCCTTTGTTAGAAATGTCCGCCTTTATGGCCTTTGCTAAAGATTCTGCCTTAGATAAAGCTCCTGAAACTGCTACGTTAAATACGTCACTTTTAATACTCGGTAGCCCACAAGCTGTTGCTAAGCATTTTAAATTAGGACAAAAAATTAGACTAACACCTGGGGACAGACTAAGTATACAAGCTATGAGCTATGTTTCCAAACTTACTAAGGGGCTGGAAGCTATTTCACCTATGACTGGATATGGAGGTACTGACGATGATACATTATAATTATGATCCTAATCCACATTATAATTACGTATACAACTACGAAGCAACAGCTGCAAACTTCAGTACTGGTAGATATGCTAGAGCACCTCAACCCGCATCCTTAAATAGTGTAATTAGCACTCCCACAACTATTACCCCTCTTGTAGAGCAAGGCGCCGCTTCTGCCGGGAGTGAGCCTCCATTTAGTGAGTTTTTTAACAGGGGAACCCCTACTGAGGGTATTGGTGAGGACGTAACTTTATGGAATGCTCAAATGAGGGACGCATTGCGCATCCAATACCCTGTAATTGCAGATAGCATCGTAGTAGAAGACACTACAACTACTACAGTTTCTGCGAGTATATCCACCCCCGTTGAGGAAGTAGTTGAGGAAGTAGTTGAGGAAGTAGTTGAGGAAGTAGTTGAGGAATATATTCAGGACGTCCTTGAGAGCACTCTGCAAGATAAAATTGTTGCCGCACATTTAATACACCATTTAGCTACTGCGTTGCCGCGTTATTTTCCTTCTCAGAGAAGCAGCTACCATCTATCTCTTGCTGATTATACACGTTTATTAAACTCAAAATACCGCACCTTACGAGAACGTATACAGCAGTCAGAACTTACAGAGGTTAGTAACTGCTCTATAGTAATGCTAAGAGATTCTGAGAGTGGAATTCTGCGTAGTTTACGTAGTGCTGGAGGGATTTCTTACATTACATCTGGGCATATTTCCATACAGTACACTAGAATTAACACAGGTGCATATACAGCGAAGCTTACTTTAGATTCTAGATCCATAAGTGGGTTAATGTACATCAACCAAACTTTAGCTAAGTTATTGGAGGTAACAGATCCTTCAGATTCTATTAGTATATATAATACTCTTGCAGAATTTAATGCTAATGCTTTAGTACAGGAAGTATTAAACCTTAATGTTCCAGAGAACGAGACCAACTATAGAACATGCAATTGTTCCTCAAGGAATAAGTCTGATCTAGTTAGTTACCTACGAAACCTAATATCTGGTAGGGAGGTTAGGAACAATCTTAGTAAAGCCGATCTTGTAGCAGCTTTACCAACACGGTTTAATCTTTACCCTATCTATCATGTCTATACATTTCGTATAGATACCAATTTTGATGAGTTAGATGCTGTGTTTCAGTCTGTGGCGGAGCTGTTTGATTTAATAAACAGGCTCCAGCAGCATGTATACTACGTATTTAAGGATACTATATCCGATAATGTCCGTGCTGTTGGCTCTTACCTCCCTGGAACCTCTACAGTTTCCACTGTAGAAGAGCGGGTAGCTTTTTTAAAGGTCTCAGCTAAGACGCCAAGTGTAGAGGAAACGACCCCTTTAGTAGCCGCTCCAAATAATGTAGTTCCTCCAGGTGTAGCTATATCGTTTACATTGCAGGCTGGTGACGGTACTTATAGAGAGGTACCGATACAGGATCTTAGAGAGGAGGACTTAACATCGATACTATAATTGATATATTTAATAGTCACGCCGTTATTGCTTCAGAAGGGGAGAATATAATTCTCCCCCTAGCCAAGCTGCATGAAGGTCTAAGTACTATGTTGCAACCTGTTACTGTAACTCCCTTACTACCTACAACCTGTATAAGTTACACAGCTAAAGGGCTGACCACTATAGTGGTACTAGATATCCCGCAGGGTATATATCATGCTACGCATGGGGAGGAGAGTGGGATATATGCTGGTGAACGGGATCGCTATGGTGATAGACAACGTATTACTATACCTGAATTTTCCGGCTTAACATTAAGTCCTCGCACTATTGCCGTAGTAGTGCTCGGAACAAAGTTAGATCATAGTGGACACTTTATTAGATATGTGTTTCTATACGCTGCACTAAAAGATGTTCCTCGTGACTTAGATGTTGTACTATACCAGCACCCCTTTGGAAATATATATCGTTCTGAGGGTAAAGTTTGCTTTGGGCATGTAGTGGAGGATATTACTTATCCTATAGATAATCTTACAGGATTAGACAGTGTTCTTAATTTGTTCTTTACTTCACCTTTTAATCACGACTTAGACTCCGACGAAAATTACATTATGAATTCGTTGTACAGCGCTGTAAATAATGATGACTTCACGGTTAAAAATGCACAGGATGCGCGGGAAGCTTGTCGTTATAGTATCGTCTTGTTAGAGGGACTGGCGCAATATTTAACAGATAATGAAAAGGGTGACTTCCCTGATAGTATACTACGTCCCTTCCCTCCTAGGAGGGAAAGAATAAAAGGATCCCTAAGTGATCGTAGCGTAGTTACGATCACACAAGCCGTGGAATATATATACGCACAGTTTACTAAATAAAATAAAGCTAGTTGCAGTATTGCAACTAGCTTTATTTAAAGAAATTAGATAAGTCCTTTAACCCTATTGACCAGAGATTTAGAAAACTTCATCTTTGGTAGATTACGTTCCCCAACTTCAACTATTTCCCCGCTTATGATCTTCTTGAATGACTTAGCTTTAGCTACGCGTGTAAATAATCGCCCAAATCCTTGAATTGTAGCTACCCCTCCAGCGACTATAACTGCGCCTAGGATTAAAAATACCTTATCAACCACCATTTTAATCTCTTTTTTAGTAAGCCCACTGAGTTCTTCATCCGCAGTCAGGGTATTGATCAAGTCCGACTTGGATAGTTTTAATGCTGCCATAATACCTTACCTCCATAAATTAAATTTATTTCTTGTTTAAGTTTCTCATTAGTGTCCACGCTATACTTAGTCATTCCGTCCTCATCGTTGATAGCAGAATTCTTAAAGAATTCATGATCGTTGTTGAGGCCTTTATCGCTAAGTACGTTTACAGGTTGCACTTTAGTTGAATACTGGGCTGATCTACCTTTTACTATTTTAGGTACTTTATTTTCCATATTGCGCTTACCACCTCGTAAATCTATTATGCAACAGTACTAAACGAAAGTCAATAGGTGTAGACGATATATTTTATAGTATATCGTCTTGAATGTACTTTATTAATGTTGTATACTAGGTATATACTAATTAAAAGAAGGAGCGGATTTAATGTACAATACTGAAGAGTTAGAACAGCGCGCTTTAGCAGCTCTAGTAGAAAGGGCATTTGCAGGTAAGTATACAATTAAAGAAGTAGAGCGACTTCTATCCGGTATAGAAAGATTGGACGGTTGCCCTTCCACATTTGATCTGAATATGGTGAACACTGAGGCACGCTCTCTGGGTTTTGAGGGTGTTGGAGAAGCATTGGATTTCATTGCAGGTCTTACACCTATTACAATTACTGAACCATCCCCATTCTCCCCTGAAGCTAAAGGGTATGTTGGTACCTACCTGGGTAACATTAGTGCTTTAAAAGAGGTATTTAGAACTAAGAACGCTGACTATGGGCATGCTGTTCTTATTACTTACTATCTATTTGGTACTGAAGGTGGTTTACTGCCTCGCTTATGGGATAAGCTATTGCGCTGCACTTCTATTAATGCTAAGGGGGTGACTCTAGTAGAAGAGAAGCTCTCTGAGACACTATCAGATATGGCAAACTATGCACTCATAGCCCAGGCGGTAATTGAAACGTATCCTGACCGCGATGCTCCTGAGTTAAAAGAGGCCTTCATGCAGGCTATGTCAGTAATGAAAACAGGTAAGGAGGTAGCTAATATTGCGACAAATATTAATGAGTGAGGAATCCTTAGCTTGGCTTATTCAGTCTTTACAGAATAACGTTGTTGCTTTAGATGACTTTGACAAACATTTCACTGTATTGGCAAACTTGAATGCATCCACTGATGCGGTGCCAACTCCTCAAGTAACTGCAGTTAATACAGAAGAAGATCTTTTTATAGAGGCCGTGATAGATGCAGCTACCCCTGTAGTGCCTGCTGAAAGTTCGGTATTAGCAACTACTCAGAGGTTTAGGGAGATGTTTATACACCACACAGCCTCAGCACACTTCTCCCCGGCTGATTTAGCTACTGCCCTAGTAACTACCCCTGAAGGGCACTATATCCTAGCAGATGGTACAGTAGTGAAGGAGGCTCCTCCAGGGTTTGGAAGCTGCCTTGAATTTACTCACATAGGAACTATTTTAGATATGGGTAAATTTGTTTCTAGTGCAGCAGATGGAGGAACCGGAATGGATCGTACTAAAATTACAGCTTTTCCTGGATCACATTATGCTATTCGCAAGCAGAGCAACATGATGGAGATAGATAAGTTCAGTGCAGATTTACTCTTTGCTTTCATGCACTATCATAGAAGTTCTATGCGCTAATTAGGTTGGGCCTAAGGGTCCAACCATCTTTTAAATATAATTTTTGGGAGGTGTGCAATATTTCAGATTTACAAACTAAGCCTTTAGCTAAATTAGTGGCATATACTGCAGAAGCAGATAAAGTAGCTATAAATGCCGCGTGCCTTTGTTACAACAGTGTGCCTAACTCCGGGGTACTCAAGTTCTGCAAAGACTCTGGGCATGAGAGTGTCTTTGAGCACAATGCTTTTACATTTGAGATACAGACTAGTCGCATTATATCTCAGATGTTTACCCGACACCGAATAGCATCATTCTCTCAGCGCTCTCAAAGGTATGTTGTAGAAGATGCCTTTAGCTATATTACTCCTATTGAAGTAGAACAAAACCCAGCATTTGCGAATACCTGGAAGGAGTTTCAAGAAGAGGTTCAAAGCTTTTATACTGCCATGGTTGCATTTGGTATACCTGCTGAGCAGGCCCGCTTTGCTCTTACTAATGCTACTACCACAGTCTTCTATATGACAGCTAACGCTCGTGAATGGCGTCACTTTTTACGCCTGCGTTTATGCTATCGCGCTCAAGAGGACATTAGGATTATAGCACGTATTATACTTGGAGAATTGATGCGCGTTTGTCCTACATTATTTGATGACATAACTTATCCTTGTCTTATGGATGGGTTTTGTAGTCAAGGTAAAATGAGATGTGGGAAGATAAAATTCCCAGGTACTTCGAGACTAATGCCTACGAAGGGAGAAGTTAGTAATATAGTAGCCTTATATATGCAGGAGGTATCTACATGGGGAGAATAAGCTGGGATCAGTATTTTAGTGAGCTAGCATGCCTAGTAGCTAAACGGACTAGTTGCATTAGAAGGGCTGTAGGTGCGGTAATAGTAAGTAAAGATAACTGCATTTTATCCACTGGGTATAATGGTTCTCCTAGAGGCATGGTGAATTGTTGCGATGTACCTTATAAGGTTATGGCTCCTCCTGAGTTAGGTCCTGGATTATTGACAAGATATGGTGTATGCCGACGCGCGGAGCTAGGTTATGCATCGGGAGAAGGTATGCAGTTCTGCTTTGCAAGTCACGCGGAGCAGAATGCTATAGCACAAGCAGCGCGCAAGGGACAGGCTATTGAAGGGGCAATAATGTATGTGACACACCAGCCTTGTACTGATTGCACTAAACTAATTATAGCTGCGGGGATATCCGAAGTAGTATTCCTAAACGACTACGCACACACTGAAACCTTGCACACCTTAGAAGAAGGTGGAGTAAAACATAGGAGGTATATTCAGAATGACTAATATCGATACTTTTGTACCTAATACGTACTACCGCAAATTTATTCCGCAGGATTTTCAACTTACAGGTGATACAAAAGGTGTACTGGCTTGGGTGCGAAAGTACAACACTACACAAAAAGTATTTACTATTGTTGATGTAGATGATGAGGAAATTTACTTAGGTGGTAAGGAGTGCTCTCTAACCTTTACTATTAATCCTGTAGAGTGCCGGGCAGAACTATTATTTGAGGATATATGGGATGATGCCCCTGGACATCCAGTGTTAACAATGGTGGAAGAAATGATAGAGTCTGGAGAGTTTCTAGGTACTATGGTAGGATGTTACATTGAAAGCACTTCTGAGAGTCTGCTATCTGCTACCCCTAATATTGAACCAATTTTACTCATTAACAATGTGCGCTACGACCCCTTAATGCTAATTGTAGATAAGAACACATCGGCTGAGAGTATTCTTAAAGCTCTTGCAGGTTCCGCAGTACCTGAAGGACCTAGAGAATGAAGATAGTATCTTTTGATCTTTCCACTACGTGCAGCGGTGTAGCAATAGCTGAAGTTACTAATAGTGAAATTAAATCCCTACGAACATTAGCTATAGTACCTGAAAATATTAATCCAGAAATACTTGGATTCCTTCGTACTAAGCGTAAGGTACTTACTCCATCTAAAGCTTCTGTGTTTAGTTATGTACGAACTAAAGGTGAGATTGTAACGAAGCAAACTAAGAAGGCCCGTGATTTAATCTACAAACAAGTGAACGAGGATAACCGAGTATCCATGATGGCCTTAGGCATTAATTCAATCATGTTGCAGGAGAAGCCAGACTTGGTCCTTATGGAGGCCAACATGGCGTTTCGCTCTATGGATGTGACGCGTAAGCTAGCAGAAATTGCGGGTGTTCTGATGTCCTTAACTGTTATAAGGGACATCCCTCTAATCAAGATTAATGTAAATCATGCAAGGCAACTCTATGACCCAACTAAACTACTAAGTAAGTTCTGTTTAGCTAGAACTCCTACGGAACTAAAGGCCATGGAAGATGTAACTAAAGAGGCTTTCAAAGACATGCTGCTTACAAAATATCAAGGTTACGATCTGGACTGTACAATGACGGCAGATGAGTCTGATGCTTTAGTTATTCTTGATTTCCATTTAATAACCAAAAAATCCTAGGTACTTTAATTATACAATGGTATAAGTATTTTAGAGGGGTTAACAGAAATGTTACCGCTCTAATTTTAACTTAAGGAGGAAATATATTGGAAGAACCGAGAGTTGTATGGACACAGGGGTGTGAGTTACCGAAGCCGGAGAAGTTGCTGCGTTTATGGAATGATCCAAATTATGTGGCAGATATAAAAATTAATGGCATTCGCGCAACAGTACACTTCATGGAAAAGGGTAATCGCATGTTCACACGCTCAGCTAGTAAATTTGATCCTACCAGACCTATAGAGTTTACTCACCGGTTTCCACGCTTAGCTAATATGCCGGCCTGGGATGTTCCGGCAGGAACAATTTTAGATGGTGAGGTTTTTAGTCCCCTCCGTAGGCACGAGGAGGTAGCTGGATTTCTTAACCCTAAAAATGATGGGCCAACTGCGCCAGAAGACTTTAGGTTTATCTGCTTTGATTGTCTTTTCTGGGGCGAGGAAGATATGCGTGCTGAACCTTGGTGGAAGCGACGGAGTGTGGTAGAACTTGCCGTAGTACGTTTGCAATCACCCACCTTAGTTCAAAGGAGCGCTGTAGTAAAAGGTAATAAGAAGGCTTTTTACGACTCTATTGTAGCTGCTGGCGGGGAAGGTGTTGTCCTTAAATTAGTTACTGCACCTTACTTTGAAGGTAAAAAGCCAGCCAATATTTGGGTTAAGGCTAAGGTAGGTGAGGACTTCGATTGTGTTGTAATAGGTTTCACTGCTGCTAAGAAGGGAAAATTCTTTGGGCAGATTGGGGCTATGGAGTTTGGGCAATATGTTCAGACAGGATCCTATAACAATCTACCTATATACACTATGATGAAGGTAGGGCAAGCCTCAGGTATGTCAGACGCTATTCGAAAAGATATGAGTAACAATCCTGATAAATACCTAGGTAAGGTTGTCGTAGTTAGTGCTCAGGAACGAATAGGGGGTAAACTCTCTTTGCAAAATCCGCAGTTTGAGTACATCCGGATAGAAGGAGATAAATCACCTGAAGAATGTATTGCGAAGGGAGTAGTGATGAAACTTAATGACAATAAATGAATCAATACCTCTAATTGCTCCTCCAACGGGTATAGTTATGCCAAAATGCAGTAGATGTAAAGTAAAAACTTTGGCTGCCCCAGGTATAATACGTGCCCAACGATACAATCCTCCAGAAAGTAGAAGCACAGAGGCTAAGTTTATACTCGTAACTAACGCCATATGTCCTGTATGCGGTGATATATGGCGTAGGGATATTCTAAATGATGCTATGGCTTGGAGGGATTCGCTTGTCAGGTAAGATTGTTGTAACTACTGGGCCTATGCGTTCAGCTAAGACTCTGGATATTATAGGTATCGCTGAGAGGTGTAGGGTTGCAGGAAGGCAATGTCAAATATTCCACCCTGAGGCTAGCAGCCGCTGGGATAAAGACGCTATAGTGTCTAGATTGGGAGAAGGTAAAATTGCCTTCTCCTCTACTCCGCTTACTAATCTAGAGCTATTTTTTACTGAGCATTTACGACCGGGAACCAGCGTTGTTATATTTGACGAGGCACAATTCTACAGTAATTCTATTATATCTATATGCCGTACATTGAGATCTCGTAATATAGACGTCCATATAGCTGGATTAGACATGGACGTCTTTCAGCACCCATTTGGTCCTATGCCTGAACTAATGGCTATAGCCGATCAAGTAATTAAGAAGACAGGCATTTGCTCAGACTGCGTTGAGGAGGGCATTCTGTCATACAGAGCATTCAGTATTGAAGACGCTCCTACTGTTACTGAGGGCAGCAACTTCGAAGGTGTTGGTGACGAAGAGTATAAGTGTCTATGTGTAGATTGCTACGAAGCTAGGATGGATACTATTTTAGGGAGGATGCGAGATAATGACTAAAGTATTTCTCGGTGGAACATGTAATGATAGTATTTGGAGAAAGGTTCTCATTCCCATGCTTAATATTGATTACTTTGATCCCGTTGTCGAGGACTGGACAGAAAAAGAGCAAGCAGAGGAACGAAAACAAAGAGAGGAATGCGATTATTGCTTGTATGTGATAACACCGTTAATGAGCGGTGTGTACTCTATTGCTGAGGTTATAGACGACAGCAATAAACGACCTGAGAAAACTTTATTTTGTGCCTTGACTGCAGATAAGGATTGCTGTTTTACTGAAGGGCAACGCAAATCCTTAGATCAGGTAGGTGCTATGGTGGTCCGTAATGGGGGCAAGTATTTTCCCGCATTAATCACGGTAGCTGACTATTTAAATGAAGTGATAGATAATGGGTAAATTAGTAGTATTTCAAGGGCCTAGCGGAGCAGGAAAAAGCACTCTAGGGAAGCTTTGTGGTCTACCGCTATTCACAACGTACACCTCGAGAACCCCTCGTCCAGGTGAAGTAAACGGTGAAGATTATTATTTTGTTAGTAAGGACCAGCTATGTGAAATGCATACCCGCGGAGAGCTTTGTGAGTTTATTAGATACGGTGATAACTACTACGGTACCACTAATTTTCAGTTGGGAACATTAATTAATGGCGACCAAGATTATTATACTATATTGACTGCAGAGGGTGCAGAACAGTATAGAGATTTACTACCTTCTAATATCTTCGTCATAGGTATATTTTGCTCTCAGCTAAATGCTTACACACGGCTATGCACTAGATATGGCAGCGAGTACCTTAAGATTGTAGAACGTATACAGGGGTATGATAAGGAAGTCCTAGATTTAGCTGCATGTGATACAGTTATCAGTACCGACCTACCTATTGAGATGTCTTTGCAAGGTGTGAAGGCAATTATTAAACTACTAGGAAAAGAGAGCGTCTACAAATGAATAAAGAACTACCTTGCGAGCACGATAATGTGTACGGCATCTCAATTATTAATCCTTCTCTACGTTGGTACTGGGTATGCACTAAATGTGGAGATACTGGAATTACCAAAACAGAGCCAGTATCTACCAAAGTAAACGAGGAGCTATATGCAAGCACTGTAAATAAATTTGCTAGAAAATCTAGGAAATAAGTATTGCATTCAGCTAAAGTGTGTTGTATACTATGTTTACAATAAAACTCAGGTGAGAGTTGGGGAAGAACCGTGAGGTACCCACATAAACGAGTCTCAAAGGGCTAAGTACTTTGAGAAATTGCTTGTCGTGAGGTAAGCAGAATTAAAGTAATGCGGCGTAAGTATTAGGATGCGTAGAAGCCTGAAATAAGGTGGCAGCTACCCTAGTCAGCCAAGCTTTTGATGTAGTGCTACAAACAACATCTAGGTCCACCTTGAGCAGGTGGAGGGTAGGGCACCCTTATCTGCCTGTCATATTGGGGTATCGTCTAATAGTAGGACAACGGCCAAATAATCCCCAGGTAGCCTAGTAGCGAGGGCAGTAGACTGTAAATCTACGACGTAAGATACACCGGTGGTGCAAATCCATCCCTGGGGACCATTAATATCAAAGAAGTCCTAACTCTTTGTTTGTAGCAACTTTAAGGTCATTAGCCGTAATATACTCATCATGGGCTATAGCTGCCAACTCCGGAGTCTTATAATGTCCTATATTAACTGAATTACCCTTACCATCATTTGCGTAGGCCCTGTAGCTATTCTTAGTTCTCTCAGTCACACCTCTATACCCAGATTTATTTGTAGGTATATTTATTATACGATGAGAACTGGCTGCCTTACGTGGGTATTTATGTCTGTCTGGAACACTAGCTTTTACGTTGCAAGATAGATGACTAAATGCTATATTATCCAGGTCAAAAAATTTATCTGCTGGATTTTCATCATATAGCCATGGAAGTTTATGCTCTATTGATAACTCAGAAACAGATTCTATTCTGGTATTACATTGAAAACATATATCCATACCGAGTTGCCGTACTAAGTGGAACATAATTTGTTTTCTTAAGCGGTTACATGCGGTACCAAAAGGTATACCTAAAGCCTGATTTTTCCTATCATTTCCTGTACTCATGTATTATTCACCTCCGGTATATTATACATTATTTTATGGTAGGTGTATACTGTATCATAATGCTTAGGCATGCCAAATAAACACGGCAGATTAGAAGTTACCAAAATTTGAGGAGGAAGAAAAATATGTTTGGATTTATGCGTAATTTAGCTTATCAAGTAGGTGCTGTTGCAGCTCGGTTAACACGGGATTTAAACAAGTTTGGTAAGCAGGCCGACAAGGCCATTAACATGTTCAATAAGGCTGCTATCAAGCTGGACAACATCAACATCAAAATTGATCACCGCGTTAATGTAGCTAATGAGCACATTGAGCAACTTACAGCAGTTGTGTCTACCTTGAAGGATCAACGGACATCTAACGCCAATGTCCGTGAGAAAATTCTAAACTTAACTAGGTAATATCTGAAGCTTTAAAGCCCTCCAAGAAATTGGAGGGCTTATTTTTTATTTAAAAGAGGAGTGGGACATTATAAAAATTAATTTAGTGGGGCAGGTATATGGTGGCTGGCGTGTAGTATCTTTAGTTTATGCAAATGCTAGCAACGCCTATAAAGCAAATTGGAACTGCGTATGTGTTGCTTGCAATTCTCCAGCTGTATTTAAAGGAAGAACGCTTGTAATAGATAAATCTAGAAAATGTAAGTGTACATACCCGGCTAAGACGGACGATGAACTACGTGTTATTTTACGTAACCGTAGGAATAACATGAAGAAGAGATGCCTAGATTCACGCGCTTTGAATTATAAATATTATGGGGGCAAAGGTGTGCGTATATGCACTTCCTGGTTAGACTCCCCTGCTAGCTTTATAGAGGATATGTTTGAAAAATTTAAAGCGCATGTCATGGAGCACGGAGTGCATAATACAACCATAGAGCGTATTGATACCAATGGTGATTATGAACCAGGTAATTGTAAATGGTGCACCTGGAAGGAACAGGCTAATAACAGGAGAAACTCAGCTAAGAATACTGGCGCTCTCAGCCCAGGAGGAATTTAAATGGGTTGGAAATCAGGTGCTAGATATGATAGTTACACTAGGTATGGTGGGTACTGTAACAGCTCTAGAGCAGTGAGGAGAGAACCTATACCATTTCATAACTGGCAAGAGTTATCTATGAAGGCTGCAGTGCATAATCAGTATGCTATGTATTGTAGCAATATAGCAGGGCAGCGTAAGGATCCACTAGGCTTTTATAAGTGGTTATCCAGAGCTATTAACAATGGTGCGGTATTAATTTAAGGAGGTGAATAATTTATGTCAGAATTACTGTGGGCTATATTATTTACAGTGTTTGCACTTTGTCTCATACCTGCAGGTATTCGAGAAAGTCGCGAGAATAGGAAGGTGTCTTTAGTTGTTACTTGCATGCTGTTTTCAATAGACTTATATTATGCGGCTACTTCATTTTTAAGTTGGTTAAAATAAGAAAGGGGTAAAATATGTCAAATATAAACTGGGCTAAGAACGCTGTCTTTACATTTCCTACACCTATAATCTGCATGGAGTGTCAATTGGAGGATACCTTACACACTTGCTGTGCGCTAAAGAAACTTACAAGCACATATAAGATTCGGACAGTAGGAAAACTTAGTAACTGCCCACTAAAGCCGGCAGAGGAGGGTTCGGTCATCTAGTTCTTTCTAATGGTATAAGTACAATGGGGAGAAGAATATTTTTTATTCTTCTCTCACTTTATTTTAAGGAGGTTTAGTGGTTATCAGCTTCTTCTTCATATTTGTATGTGTAGTATTACTACTAAGTTTTACTCATTTTCACTATCAAAGAAACAAATTAGGTATGACCATTATATGTATTTTAGGCACATTATTATGGGCATACCACGCCTTTAGAGAATTTAAATAGAGGAGGAGAATAAATGGAAAAGTTGAAGGAAATATATATATCTGGTACGACTGAGTACGCAGGGAATATAATTGCAGTAACTAAAGCAATAGTTAGACTACCAGATGAGAGTGTTGGATTTCGCGAAATAGCCCATGTAAGAGATGCTGTATGTATTGTCGCCTTGAAAGGTGATAAGGTAATGATGGTACACCAGTTTAGATTTGCTGTAGGGGAAGAGTTACTTGAGTTACCTGCTGGTAGGATAGATGAAGGAGAGACTCCAGACCAAGCTGCTCAACGTGAGCTTAGAGAAGAAATTGGCTATCGTGGTAAGTTAGTATCATTAGGTTCTTATTATTCTTCAGCTGGTTTCACATCGGAGAAAATCCACATGTACCTAGCCACAGAATTGGTTCAGGATCCTTTAGAATTGGACGAGGGTGAGTTTATACAGGTAGAGGAAATCAAATGGCAGGAAGCCCTATCCAGGGCTTTGTCAGGAGGTTTTGAGAGTCATACAACTCTGGGCATATTGCTGGCGTGGAGATCTCCGCTTAGGTTTGGTAAGCCTATTCAGTCTGAAGACATGTATATAAAGAAACCAGTATCTCAGGTATGGGAAAAAGTTAAGGAGGCTAAGTAAATGAAAGAAATTAAAAAGACAATTGCTGAGTGGAGTAAGGACTTCAACGTAAAGGTTCTTGACCCCGATGGTTTTGATCGTACTGATCGTTACTTGCATGAGAAGGTGTTTACTAGGGCGGAGTTTGAACATGGCTTAGCTAAATCTACAGCTATTATGTTACCCTTTACACCTGAGATGGAGGCGCTCATTGATAAAGCTCGCCAACCTAGGCCTCCGCAACGCCTAACATTTCTCAGTAGTCCAGGCGTAGTGTTAATGCAAGGTGACATAACCAAACTTGAAGTGGATGCTATCGTTAATGCCGCTAAGTCCAGCTTAATGGGAGGCGGCGGAGTAGACGGGGCAATTCATGCTGCAGGGGGCATTGAGATACTCAAAGAGTGCTACAAGATTGTTGAGACGCAAGGTGAATGCAAACCTGGAGAGGCTGTAGTAACTACCGGGGGCGATCTTCCAGCTAAATGGGTCATTCATACTGTGGGACCAGTTGGCACAGGGTCACCAATGGAGACTAATACTATTACGGAACCGCTGTGGCTTTGCTATTTTAGGTCTTTAATGCTTGCTAAGAGTATGGAGTTAAAAAGTATTGCATTCCCTAATATAAGCACTGGTATATATAGAGTTAACAAATTGCTGGCTGCTAGATTAGCGATACAAGCAGTACGTGGATTCCGTGCCGTATTCCCTGCTAGCAGTGTAGAAGAAGTAATATTCTGCTGCTATGACACAGATAATTTTGAGATATATAAAAGACTACTAACAGATACGGAGGAAAATTAAATGTACGAAGATGATAGATTAGTCGGGGTTGGTGTGGTAATATTTAGGGAATCATCTGAAGGTATTCAACTACTACTAGGTCTGCGTGGTGACGGGCAGGGCTGGGCTCTTGCTGGAGGTAAAGTTGATGATGGTGAAACACCTGAGCAAGCCGCTAGTAGGGAACTTACTGAAGAGTTTGGTATAATGCATAGAGGAAAACTACTCCTCTTAGCTAAGAATCCTTCTACTGCGGAAATACATGGCGTGGAAACAGCTGTCCTATCTTACCTCTATCTAGCTCCTGGTGGGTATACTGGGGATCTAATTCCAGCCCTTAGAGAAGTTAAAGAACTCCGTTGGGTAGGTCTTTGGTCTGCTGAAAAGGAACTAGAGAATAAAATCTTTCAACCTACCAGGGAATCCTTACGCACTGTACGTAAGCATTTCGGTGGGCCTGTGTTAATCTTTAAATATTCGGAAGATGGTATGATTCTATCGGATTTTCAAGCTAAAGCCGTAGTTGATAATCATATAGAAAGTGTAATGCAAGAGGGTAGAAGTGTAGTACTTCACGTTGCTACTGGAAATACATTCAACTATTTACGCATAGCCATACTTAAAGGAGTTATACCCTGTAGTAGAGTTAATGTGCAGTTTGAGGGTAAGTTTCTAAGTATTAATACTGATGGTAAGATGTCACAGATGTGGCCTAAAGGTTTCTGCGATGTCGAGCACCAAACAATACGGGAAATATTCCGTTTGCAACATGATAAAAGGGTGTAGGTGTTAAAAAATAGCTAGCATTACCCAGAGGGTAGAAATGGCCTCTACCACGTATTTACCACTCCTAAGGGACGTCGGTAAGACAGAGATGCGGGAAATGTCGCCCCGCCTGGGTATTATTTAATTACCTTGAGGTTGGAAAGTCGGCCGCCGACACGCCGAAACCCGCTCTCTGTCTTAAAGCTAAAGTATGTAGCCTTAGCTTTAAGAGAGGGTGTGCGATTGAAGTATCGAGATGTGGGAGTGCCGCCCCACCAAGGTATATTATTTTAAATTAGGGAAGAAGGAGAATACATGAACCTGGATATAAAACTATTTGTGCTACTTTTCATGTCTATGGCGATAGATTGGATGGTACAAACTAACTGGGAGGCCATTAATAAATTTAGTAACCCTTGGGCACGACTTAGGCATGCCGCTACTTACACGTTGTTGACTACAATTCTCTTAGATGTGTTTGGTTACCCGGATAATAAACTTATTATAGTATCTTTGGTGCTTCTAATAACCCACTTCATTATTGATAAACGTACTATAGTTATGTGGTGGATGAAGAACGTAAAGCGTATCCCGGAACGTGATATGCCTAGCTTATGGTGGATGAACATTGCTATAGATCAATGGTTGCATATGTGGGTTAATTTGGTTCTTTGTGTTATTGTCACTTATATGAAGTAGCTAGTATTACCCAGAGGTCGGAAAGTCGGCCGCCGACACGCCTAACCGCCTAGTGTAAGGGTACCGAAGGGCGAGGCACGATGTCAATGCTACTGCAGCTAATACGGGATGTGAGTACTTAGTAGGTGAAACGGAGCTATGACTGCGTTGGGTATTTGAGATGCTGGAAATGTCGCCCAGCCTGGGTTATTTTAAATATTAGGAGGTCTGTATATGAGTATTGAAAAGCAATTAGAAGAAGCCGTGGCTACAAACCTTATTTTAGCTAAAATAATTGAGGCGATGTACCAGGAGAATGTTGGTTTAGCTGAGCGCGTTAGACAACTTGAGAGTAAGCCTACACCGCTACCGGTAACTCCTATTACACCTAGTGCTCCTTGGCCCATATTTCCTTTCGGAATTAATCCTATGTGGAGTGGTACGAAAACCGATGTTGTTAGTGATATCAGACTACAGAGTACTCCGGCAACACACAAAGGTATAACGTACGAGAAGGAAGGATGTAACAAAGATGCTTAGTAAACTTCGCAGACCGCTGTACTTAGCGGTCTTTCTTTTTATTATGGTGCTTCTTGCAGTAGCAGGCTATAAATGGGAAATGTTTCAGTATTATATATTTATTAACTGGTCGCATTCTGATTTAACATTTTGGCAGTGGTTCTTTTTTATTAAGTAATTAAGGGAGGATTAACTATGGGAAATATGAGTCAAGAAAAGCGTGCTGAGGCCTTAATAGGTATTACGGCGGCCTTTGAAAAGTTTAAGCTAAGTATTATGCGTCAAGAAGATGTTATATCTATTGAATGGGTTCAGAAACGTGATACTGTTATGTACGAGATGGGATCACCTGATTCTAGATCTACACCCCTATTTGGTGGGCTGAAATCTTTTGAGGTGAGAATAAATCAGCCTACAATGAATATATTTGGAGGTGTAAAATGATTGAGGTAAGAGAAGAGGTAATGTGGTTTACAAAGCAGATGGAGAAAAAACTTCTAGAGAACGATCATAAAGGTGGCTGGGAGCACTGTAGTAATATAATGCTGTTGGCTAGATTATTTGAAGAATCCGAAGAGTTGGACTACGCGCTAGGGCACCCTAATTCACTAGGGTATACAAGACGTCAAGTAAGTAGTGTAGAAGATAGCATAAGCGAAGCTGCAGACGTGGCAAACTTTGCTATGATGATTGCAGATAAAGCTAGAAAAAGTTTACCTTCAAGTACTTGAAATGCCGCTCCCAGCGTGATAATATTAAATTAGCTCCTAGGAGCGAATTTAATATTTGGAGGTATTTATGACGGAATTAACTATTATGTGCGGACTGCCTGGAAGCGGGAAAAGTACTTACGCAAACGATCATTTTGATTATGTTGTATGTCCTGATACAATTAGTAAGGAATTTGGAGTGACATTTGGGAACCCTGAAATCGAAAAGCAGGTGTGGAATATAGCTTACAGAAATTTACGTACTGCCATAGAGTTAGAACTTCCACAAGTGTGCTTTGACACCTATAATACTCATCAGAAAGCCCGACAAACTTTAATCTCAATAGGCCAAGAGTACGGAATTATTGTGCATTGCATTCATTTGGCTACACCGTTTGGTGAGTGCATTAGGAGAAATAGTTTAAGGGCTGATCCTGTACCTATAGCTGTGATTGAGCGTATGTATGGAGATACACAGGATCCTGAAGAAGGTGAAGGATTTAATTCTGTGATTA